>Ga0307375_10001408_pt1 | contig 26417 bp, 40 predicted proteins | sample TR1MG_FD_202531 | JGI IMG/M metagenome (GOLD analysis project Ga0307375, IMG submission 202531) | Soil microbial communities from Risofladan, Vaasa, Finland - TR-1 | ecosystem: Environmental > Terrestrial > Soil > Coastal area > Acid sulfate soil | place: Finland: Risofladan, Vaasa | collected...
AGGAGTCGATCTCGATCGCGCGCCACTTGCTGATCGAGGACGGACAGGAAGTCGAAGTCGGAACGCCGTTGCACGACGGACCGCTCGACCCCAAGTTGATGATGAAGTTCCGTGGTACTCGTGAGACGCAGCAGTACCTGGTCGAAGAAGTCCAGAATGTCTACCGTGACCAGGGTGTATCCATCCACGACAAGCACATCGAGCTGATCGTGCGTCAGATGACGCGCCGCGTGCAGATCGTCGATGCCGGTGAGTCCCCGTGGCTGCCCGGTGCGATGGTCGACGTCAAGCTCTTCAACGACACCAATGACGAGCTCGAGGCGAGCTCGAAAGAGGCGGCCGACGGTCGTGCCCAGCTGATGGGCATCACCAAGGCGTCGTTGGCGACGGACTCGTGGCTCTCGGCGGCCTCCTTCCAGGAGACCACTCGAGTGCTCACCGAGGCGGCTATCGAGGGCAAGCGCGACCACCTGGTCGGGCTCAAGGAGAACATCATCATCGGCAAGTTGATCCCGGCCGGTTCGGGTCTCGACTACTACAACAAGCGGGAACTTCGCCTGGACATGCCCGACGCCGAATTGCTGCCCGCGTGGGCGCAGGTGTCGGACGACGACCTCGATTTGGCCAGTCTCTTGGGCGAATTGACCAGCGATGACTCCTTCAGTGCCGACTTGTCGGCCTTCCAGAACATCGGAACGGCCACGTATGACGAGTCGGCCCTGCCTGAAAACGACGCTGCCAACCCCGAAGACGAGATTGGCAGGCAGGCTCTCTAAGCGACACGTTTCGCCGCCGGTCCGTCGGACCGGCGGCGGGCTTGCCGTCGTGAGGTGATTTGTCGTAGGATAGACAGTCCGCGTGCCGGTGTTATCGGCCCGTTCCAAGAACGAAGTCAAACAAGAAGAGGTTCCGCGTGCCCACAATTGCACAGTTGGTCCGAAAGGGTCGACAGGACAAAGTATCCAAGACCAAGACGCCGGCCCTGAAGGGGGCCCCACAGCGTCGCGGCGTGTGCACTCGTGTGCACACGGTCACCCCCAAGAAGCCGAACTCCGCGCTTCGAAAGGTGGCCCGTGTGCGCCTGACCTCGGGTGTCGAGGTCACCGCGTACATCCCCGGTGTCGGACACAACCTCCAGGAGCACTCAATCGTGCTCGTCCGTGGCGGCCGTGTGAAGGACCTCCCCGGTGTGCGTTACAAGATCATCCGCGGCGCGCTCGACACCTCGGGTGTCCGCGACCGCAAGCAAGCCCGTAGCCGTTACGGTGCGAAGAGGGAGAAATAATGCCTCGTAAAGGCCCAGCCGTCCGCCGTGAGGTGCCCGTCGACCCGATCTACAAGTCGGTCCTCGTCACCCAGGTGACCAACAAGATCTTGGAGCGCGGCAAGCGCACCATCGCCGAGCGCATCGTCTACACGGCGCTTGAGACCGTCGAGCAGAAGACGGGCACGGACCCGGTCGCCACGCTGAAGCGCGCGCTGGAGAACGTCCGTCCCGAGCTCGAGGTCCGCAGCCGCCGTGTCGGTGGCACGACCTACCAGGTCCCCGTCGAAGTGCGGCCCCGTCGATCGACCACCCTCGCCATTCGCTGGCTGACCGACTTCGCCAAGAAGCGTCGTGAGAAGACGATGGCCGAGCGTCTGGCCGCCGAGATCATTGACGCCAGCAACGGCGTCGGCGCTGCGGTCAAGCGTCGCGAAGACATGGCCAAGATGGCCGAATCCAACAAGGCCTTCGCGCACTACCGCTGGTAATCGAAGAAAGTAATTGAAATGACCGCACGCGAAGTTCCCCTCGAAAAGGTTCGCAACATTGGCATCATGGCGCACATCGACGCGGGTAAGACCACGACGACCGAGCGCATCTTGTTCTACACGGGCAAGAACTACAAGATCGGCGAGGTCCACGAAGGTGCGGCCACCATGGACTGGATGGTCCAGGAGCAAGAGCGTGGCATCACGATCACCTCCGCCGCGACCACCTGCCATTGGAACGGTCACCGGATCAACATCATCGACACCCCGGGCCACGTCGACTTCACGGTCGAAGTGGAGCGCTCGCTGCGCGTCCTCGACGGTGCGGTGGCGGTCTTCGACGCCGTCGCCGGTGTCGAGCCCCAGACCGAGACGGTCTGGCGCCAGGCCAACAAGTACCACGTGCCGCGCATCTGCTTCGTCAACAAGATGGACCGCATCGGTGCGGACTTCTTCCGCTGCGTGGACATGATCGAGGACCGCCTCGACTGTGTGCCCGCCGTCATCCAACTGCCGATCGGTTCGGAGTCCGAGTTCAAGGGCATCATCGACCTGGCGACCATGAAGGCGACCGTCTACCACGACGACGACCGGGGCGAGAACTTCGACGTCATCGACATCCCCGAGCAGTACAAGGCCCAGGCCGAGGAGTACCACCAGAAGTTGCTCGACGTGCTCACCACCTTCGACGATGCGTTGATGGAGAAGGTCCTCAACGAGGAGACGGTCACCCCCGAGGACATCCGCCGCGCGCTGCGCGTGGGCACGCTCGAGAATCACTGCGTGCCGATCCTGACGGGCAGTGCCTTCAAGAACAAGGGTGTCCAGCCGATGCTCGACGCCGTCGTGGACTTCCTGCCCTCGCCCGTCGACCTTCCGCCCACCCAGGGCACCAAGCCCGGCAAGGAAGACGTCCTCGAGCGCAAGCCGTCCGACGACGAGCCCTTCTCGGCCCTGGCCTTCAAGATCATGACCGACCCCTACGTCGGCAAACTGATCTACCTGCGCGTCTACTCGGGCACCTTGGAGAAGGGCGACACCGTCGTCAACACCACCAAGGGCATGAAGAAGGAGCGCCTCGGACGCCTCCTGCTCATGCACGCGAACAACCGCGAGGACCTCGACACCATCCGTACCGGCGACATCGTCGCCGCCGTCGGCCTGAAGCAGGTCACGACGGGCGACACCTTGAGTTCCGTCGACCAGCCGATCCAGCTCGAGACCCTCACCTTCCCCGAGCCGGTCATCCACGTCGCCGTGGAGCCCAAGACCAAAGCCGACCAGGACAAGCTCTCCAAGGCCCTCTACTCCCTGTCCGAAGAGGACCCGACCTTCCGGGTGCGCTCGGACGAGGAGACCGGCCAGACGGTCATCTCAGGTATGGGTGAGCTCCACCTGGAAGTCCTCGTGGACCGCATGTTGCGTGAGTTCGCCGTGGACGCCAACGTCGGCAAGCCCCAGGTGGCCTACCGCGAGACGGTCCGCAAGACGGTGACCAAGGTCGAAGAGAAGTACGTCCGCCAGACCGGTGGTAAGGGCCAGTACGGCCACGTCGTGATCACCCTGGAGCCCACCGGCCCCGGCGGCGGCTACGAGTTCGTCGACGAGATCACCGGTGGCGTGATCCCCAAGGAGTACATCCAGCCGGTCAACCAGGGCATCACTGAGGCGCTGACCTCGGGCGTGCTGGCCGGTTACCCGGTCGTGGACGTGCGCGTGCGCCTCACCTACGGCTCTTACCACGACGTCGACTCCTCGGAGATGGCGTTCAAGATCGCCGGTTCCATCGCGGTGAAGAAGGCCGCCCGCCTCGCCAGTCCGGTCCTGCTCGAGCCGATGATGGCCGTTGAGGTCGTCACGCCCGAGGACTACATGGGTGACGTCATTGGTGACCTTTCGAGTCGCCGTGGCCGCATCGAAGGCATGGAACAGCACGGCAATAGTCAGGCGATTCGGGCACTTGTGCCACTGGCCGACATGTTCGGCTACGCTACTGACCTGCGTTCTCGCACCCAAGGGCGCGCGACGTACACCATGCAGTTCCATTCGTACGCCGAAGTTCCTGACTCGATCGCTAAGGAGATCGTGGCCAAGGCCACCGGCGCGTAAGAAGCTGGGAAACCAGTGATAACAAGGTCCAAACCGTCGTCGGGGAGGGCCGAAATAAACCCGACGGGTTCGCTGAGAACCCGTCACTAGAGAGAAAGTTAGTCCCCGACAATGGCAAAGCAGAAGTTCGAGCGCACTAAGCCGCACGTCAACATCGGAACCATGGGCCACATCGACCACGGCAAGACCACTCTTACCGCAGCGATCACCAAGGTTCTGTCAACCCGCCTCCCCGGAACCGCCTTCACCCCGTTCGACCAGATCGACAAGGCCCCGGAAGAGCGTCAGCGCGGAATCACGATTTCGATCGCCCACGTTGAGTACGAGACCGCCAAGCGTCACTACGCCCACGTCGACATGCCTGGTCACGCCGACTACGTGAAGAACATGATCACGGGCGCCGCCCAGGTCGACGGCGCGATCTTGGTCGTCGCCGCCACCGATGGTCCCATGCCCCAGACCCGTGAGCACGTGCTGCTCGCGCGCCAGGTGGGTGTGCCCTACATCGTCGTCGCCCTCAACAAGGCCGACATGGTCGAGGACGAAGAACTCCTCGAGTTGGTCGAGATGGAAGTCCGCGAGCTGCTCACCAGCTACGACTTCCCCGGCGACGACACCCCGATCATCCGTGTTTCGGCGCTGAAGGCGCTCGAGGGCGACGAGGCCTGGGGCGACAAGATCATGGAGCTCATGGACGCGGTTGACTCGTTCATCCCCGAGCCCGTGCGTGCCACCGAGAAGCCGTTCCTCATGTCCATCGAGGACGTCATGTCCATCACCGGCCGCGGCACCGTCGTGACCGGCAAGGTCGAGCAGGGCGTCATCAAGGTCGGCGACGAAGTCGAGATCGTGGGTCTTCGCAACACGACCAAGACCACCGTCACCGGCATCGAGATGTTCCGCAAGTTGCTCGACCAGGGTCAGGCCGGCGACAACCTCGGCGCGCTGCTCCGCGGTACGAAGAAGGAAGACGTCGAGCGTGGCCAGGTGCTGTGCAAGCCGGGCACGATCACCCCTCACACGGTGTTCGAGGCCTCGGTCTACGTCCTCACCAAGGATGAGGGTGGCCGTCACAAGCCATTCTTCGCCAACTACCGTCCGCAGTTCTACTTCCGTACGACTGATGTCACGGGCACCATTGAGTTGCCCGCCGGTACCGAGATGGTTATGCCCGGTGACAACACCGAGATGACCGTCACCCTGGGTAAGCCGATCGCCATGGAAGAGGGTCTCACCTTCTCCATCCGCGAAGGTGGCCGTACCGTGGGTTCCGGTCGCGTCGTCAAGATCCTGAAGTAGTCAGGTCATGGCCGACAACCGACAAATGATCAGAATCCGGCTGAAGGCCTTCGACCACGGCGTCCTGGACCAGTCCTGCGCGAAGATCGTTCAGACGGTCGAGCGTACGAATGCCCGCGTGCAAGGCCCCGTGCCCCTGCCGACCGAGAAGCACCGCTACACGGTGATTCGCGGACCGCACAAGCACAAGGACAGCCGTGAGCACTTCGAAATGCGCGTGCACAAGCGCCTTTTGGACATCGTCGACCACACCGCCAAGACCGTCGACTCGCTCCAGCGTCTCGACCTGCCGGCCGGTGTGGACATCGAGATCAAGATTCGCCAGGCTTAGTAGGTACTCCGGGGGCCCCGGTCGCGCCTTTGCGCGGCCGGGGCTCCATGGTGTACGGTTAGTACCCCTGTCATCCGTGATGGGGAGCAACAGAAGAAGTGTTCAGTTGCCTGATAAGGGAACGCTGAACCAAACCAGTCGAGCGCTCCGTTCGGGTTTTATGGCCCGGCGGAGCGTCTGTATGTCGGACCAATCGATGTGCAGAGAGCAAGAGAAGAGGGAAACGTGGCGACCAAAGCGATCGTCGGCGAGAAGGTGGGCATGACCCAAGTCTGGGATGACCAGAATCGGGCCATTCCAGTGACAGTTGTTCGTGTCAGCCCAGCTCGCGTCGTCCAGGTAAAGACCCCCGAGAAGGAGGGCTACTCAGCCGTCCAGGTCACGTGGGGCACTCGTCGGGTTTCGACGATGACCAAGCCGGAGCTCGGCCACTACGAGAAGGCCGGCGTCACGCCGGGCAAGAAGCTCGTGGAACTGCGCATCGATGACGTCTCGGGTTACACCGTGGGCCAGGAGATCCTGGCGGACGCCTTCGAAAAGGGCGAGATGATCGACGCGACCGCCGTTTCCAAGGGAAAGGGCTTCGCCGGTGGCATGAAGCGCCACAACTTCTCTGGTCAGGGCGCCTCGCACGGTAACCACAAGCACCACCGCGCCCCGGGCTCGATCGGCGCGTGCGCCACGCCGGGCCGCGTGTTCAAGGGCACCAAGATGGCCGGTCGCATGGGTAGCACCCAGGTGACCACCACCAACCTCGAGGTCATCGGCGTCGACGTCGAGCGCAGTCTCGTGCTGGTCAAGGGTGCCGTTCCCGGCCCCCGTGGCGGCGTCGTGGTGCTGCGTACCTCGGTGAAGAACCCGATGAAGGCCGGAGGCCAGCGATGAGCGACGTCTTTACCCTGCGCGGTCCCATCAAGAAGGACCGCCCCGCGCCCGCGAACCGTTCGGTCGCGCGCAAGTCACTGAGTGGCCAGGAGCTCGGCACCGTCGCGCTCGAGCCCACGATCTTCGGCATCGAGCCCAACATGGCCGTCATGCACCAGGTCGTCAAGGCGCAGTTGGCCGCCAAGCGTTCCGGCACCCAGTCGACCAAGACCCGCAAGGAAGTCAGCGGTGGTGGCAAGAAGCCGTTTAACCAGAAGGGAACCGGCGGGGCCCGTCAGGGAACCATCCGCGCCCCTCACTACCCGGGTGGTGGAATCGCCCTCGGACCGAAGCCGCGCAAGTACGACCAGAAGACGCCCAAGAAGATGATTCGTCTGGCGCTCTACTCGGCCCTCTCGGACCGCGCCGCCATGGAGCGGGTCGCGCTGATCGACGGCTTCTCCGCCTGGACCGCACCGAAGACCAAGGAAGCGATCACCTCACTGGGTGCGCTCGGCCTCGAGGGCAAGATCCTCGTGGTGATCGGCCGCGAGGACACGGTCGCGTACCAGTCGTTCCGCAACCTGACCAACGTCAAGACCATCGACGCCGGTGAGATCAACGCCTACGACGTCCTCAACTCGGACTGGGTGCTGTTCACCGACGCCACCTTGCCCATCGCGAAGGAGAACAACTAATGCGTGACGCAATGAGCGTGCTCATCCGCCCGGTCGTCTCGGAGAAGACCTACGCGCTGATGGAGAACCACACCTACGTGTTCGTGGTCGACCCACGGGCCACCAAGATCGACGTGCGCAACGCCGTCGAGCGGGCCTTCAACGTGAAGGTCACCAACGTCAACACACTCAACCGCAAGGGCAAGGCGACGCGCAACAGCCGCACCGGTGTCACGGGCTCGCGCCCCGGCACGAAGCGGGCCATCGTCACCCTGCGCGAGGGTGACTCGATCAACCTCTTTGAGAATTAAGGACTGACATGGCACTGCGTCACCGCAAACCAACCAGCCCCGGTCGCCGATTTCAGACGGTCTCGGACTTCGCCGAGATCACGAAGTCGACCCCGGAGAAGTCGCTGCTCGCTCCCAAGCCCAAGACGGGTGGTCGTAACAACTACGGCCGCAAGACCTCGCGTCACCGCGGTGGTGGTCACAAGCAGCAGTACCGCATCATCGACTTCAAGCGCAACAAGGACGCGATCCCCGCGAAGGTGGCGGCAATTGAGTACGACCCGAACCGCACCTGCCGTATCGCCCTGCTGCACTACCTCGACGGTGAGAAGCGCTACATCCTCGCCCCCAACGGCCTGAAGGTCGGCGACTTCGTCGAGTCGGGACCCAAGGCCGACATCCGCATGGGCAATACCCTGCCGATGCGTTTCATCCCTACCGGTTCGACGGTGCACAACGTGGAGCTGCGCCCTGGCGGCGGTGGCAAGATGGCTCGCAGTGCCGGCATGAGCGTGCAGCTGGTCGCCAAGGACGGCGACTACGCGACCCTGCGTCTGCCCTCGACCGAGATGCGCCGCGTACCGATCGACTGCCGCGCGACGCTCGGCACCGTCGGGAACTCCGAGCACGAACTCATCAAGATCGGCAAGGCCGGTCGTAACCGCTGGAAGGGTGTTCGCCCCCAGACCCGTGGTGTGGCGATGAACCCGGTCGACCACCCCCTCGGTGGTGGAGAAGGAAAGACTTCCGGAGGACGCCACCCGGTGTCACCGTGGGGCCAGCCCGAAGGTCGTACGCGTCTGCCAAAGGCGTCAGACGCTCTCATTATTCGTCGCCGCCGTGGACGCGGCTCGCGGAGGTAGGTAGACAAATGTCACGCAGCTTAAAAAAGGGCCCATTCATCGATGCACACCTTCTGAAGAAGGTGGACGCGATGAACGCCGCCAACGAGAAGAAGGTCATCAAGACCTGGAGCCGTCGTTCGACGGTCATCCCGGACATGGTCGGCCACACGTTCGCCGTGCACGACGGTCGCCGTCACGTGCCGGTGTTCGTTAACGAGTCAATGGTGGGCCACAAGCTCGGCGAGTTCGCCCCGACGCGGACCTTCAGGTTCCACGCCGGCCAGGAAAAGACGGGAAAGCGATAATGACCGGTCCCAAGATCAATGAACGTCCCGGTACCCGCGCCACGCTGCGCGGTTATCACATGTCCGCGAGCAAGGCTCGCATCGTGCTGAACCTCGTGCGTGGCGAAGATGTCACGACGGCGCGCGAGATCCTGGCGGGCACGACCCGTGAGGCCGCCGACGTCATCGGCAAGGTGCTCGCTTCGGCGGTCGCCAACGCGGTGAACAACGACGGCATGCAGGCCGATGAGCTCTTCGTGTCCGCGGCCTACGCGGACGAGGGCATCACCATGAAGCGCTTCACGCCCCGTGCGCGTGGACGTGCCGGCAAGATCCGGAAGCGTTCCTGTCACATCACGGTGATCGTGTCGCGTCTGGACGAGGACCGTCTTGAAATTCTGAAGGCCGCCCGTTCGGCGCAGGCCACCGCTTCGCGCACTCGCCGTGTCGCGTCGTCGCGTCGTCGCGCCGACCAGACCGCCAGTCTCAACAAGCGTGAGACCGCCGCCGAAGTCGCCGCCGAGGCCGCCGAGGCCGAAGCCCTCGCGATGGCCGAGAGTGAGAACGAGATCGTGGAGACGAGTGTCGTTGACGACACCGTCGAGACCACGGTCGAGGAAACAGTCGTTGAGGAGACCTCAGCCGACGAGACGGTGTCGAGTGACACCACTGAGGAGACGAAGTAATGGGTCAGAAGGTAAACCCCTACGGTTTCCGTCTCGGTATCACGACGGACTGGAAGTCGCGCTGGTTCAAGGAGCGCGGCTACAAGGACCTCGTCATCGAGGACTGGAAGATTCGCGACTACCTGACCAAGCAGCTCGAGAGTGCCGCGGTCAGCCGTATCGAGATCGAGCGCAACTCGGACCGCGTGCGCGTCGACATCCACACGGCCCGTCCCGGCATCGTGATCGGTCGTCGTGGTGCTGAGGCCGAGCGTCTGAAGAAGGACCTCGAGAAGATCACCGGCCAGAAGAACAAGATCTCGCTGAACATCCAGGAGATCAAGCAGCCCGAACTCGACGCCGCATTGATCGCCCAGGGCATCTGTGACCAGTTGATTCGTCGCGTGGCCTTCCGTCGCGCCATGAAGCGAGGCATCCAGACCGTCCAGAAGGCGGGCGCGATGGGCGTCAAGATTCAGGCCTCGGGCCGACTCGGTGGCGCGGAGATGTCGCGTCGCGAGTCCTACCGTGAAGGCCGCGTGCCGCTGCACACACTGCGTGCCGACATCGACTACGGCTTCCGGGAAGCTCGTACCTCGACCGGTCGTGTCGGTGTCAAGGTCTGGATTTACAAGGGCGACATCCTGCCCTACCAGTTGACCAACGACGAGAAGATCGTCCGTGAGGCCGCCATGGCCGCCGGCGACGCCGTCCCGATGGCCAACGCCACACCGGCCGCCGCCAAGGGCGTCGTGCGCGCCGGTGGCGGACGTCGTCGCGTCGAGGCCGAGCCCGTTGTCGAAGAGGCCGTCGTCGACCAGAAGCCGGTCGACCTGTTGGCCGCGACCCCCGAGGTCGAAGCGCAGTTGAGCGTGGAGGAAGAGATCGAGCGTCGCACTGCTCAGGACCACACCGACACCCCGCATTTCCGAAAGGACGCTGAGTAATCATGTTGATGCCCCGCAAGGTAAAGCACCGCAAGCAGCACCGCGGCCGCATGCCCGGTAACGCGAAGGGTGGCGTCGAGCTGACCTTCGGTGACTTCGGTATCCAGGCGCTGGAGCGTGGCTGGATCACCGCCCGTCAGATCGAAGCCGCACGTATTGCGATGACCCGTCACGTCAAGCGTGGTGGCAAGGTGTGGATCCGGGTCTTCCCGGACAAGCCGGTCACTCAGAAGCCGGCCGAGACCCGCATGGGTTCCGGCAAGGGCAACCCCGAGTTCTGGGTCGCCGTTGTCAAGCCCGGCCGCATCATGTTCGAACTCGGTGGTGTGGATGAGGCGTTGGCCCGCGAGGCCATGGAGCGCGCCATCCAGAAGCTGCCGATCAAGGCCAAGTTCGTCGTCCGTCCCGGTACGCACGGCGCACCGGAGGTGACCATCTAATGGCGAAGACTAAAGAACACGTCGCGGAGCTCCGGCTCCTCGGTGACAACGAGATGGTGGAGCGATTGAGCGACGCTCGTCGCGAACTGTTCAACCTGCGCTTCCAGTTGGCCACCGGCCAGTTGGACAACTCCGCGCGACTCGGCATGGTGCGCCGCGACATCGCGCGCCTGTCGACGTTCCTGCGCGAGCGTGAGATCGCGGCCGCCGAGGCCGCAGTGGAAGGTGAGTAGTCATGACTGACTCAACGAACGAAACGACTCGTGAGAACCCACGCAAGGTCCGTGAGGGCATCGTGATCTCGGACAAGATGGATTCGACGCTGGTCGTCGCTGTTAACGAGCGGGTTAGCCACCCCCGTTACGGCAAGACCGTCCAGCGCACGAAGAAGCTCTACGTCCACGACGAGAAGAACGAAGCCAAGGTCGGCGACAAGGTGCGCGTGCAGGAGACCCGTCCCCTGTCCAAGCTGAAGCGCTGGCGCCTGGCCGAGATTGTGGAGCGTGCCCGATGATTCAGCAAGAGTCCCGCCTCAAGGTCGCCGACAACAGCGGTGCGAAGGAAGTCCTCTGCATTCGTGTGCTCGGTGGCTCGCGCCGTCGTTACGCCTCGATCGGTGACGTCTTCATCGCTACGGTGAAGCAAGCGATCCCCGGGGCCGCGGTCAAGAAGGGTGACGTGGTTCGCTGCGTCGTCGTTCGTACCACCAAGGAGAAGCGTCGTCCTGACGGTTCGTACATCAAGTTCGACGAGAACGCCGCGGTGCTGATCAACGACCAGTTGCAGCCGCGCGGTACCCGCATCTTCGGGCCCGTCGGTCGTGAGCTTCGCGACAAGAAGTTCATGCGCATTATTTCGCTGGCGCCGGAGGTGCTGTAATGAAGATTCGTAAAGGTGACGACGTGCTCGTCCTCGCGGGCAAGTTCCGCGGCGAGCGCGCCCAGGTGGAAGAGGCCATGCCGCAGAGTCAGAAGGTGATTCTCGACGGCCTCAACATCGCCAAGCGCCACACCAAGCAGACCGGTGCGACCATGCAGGCCGGCATCATCGACAAGGTGATGCCGATGCACGTGTCCAACGTCGCGCTCTGGTGCAATGGCCACAAGGGTCCGGCCAAGGCCGGATACAAGATCACAGACGGTGCCAAAGTGCGCGTCTGCCGTAAGTGTGGAGAGTCGCTATGAGCACCACAACCCGTCCACGTCTGAAGGTCCGCTACGACCAGGAGATCCGTCCGGCCCTCCTGACCGAGTTGGGCCTGGACAACATCATGCAGGTACCGCGCCTCCAGAAGATCGTTCTCAACTCGGGCGTGGGCCGTGCGACCCAGCAGGCGTCGCTACTCGAGGGCGCCCAGCGCGACCTTGAGCTCATCACCGGTCAAAAGCCGGTGGTGACGCGTGCGAAGAAGTCGATCGCGAGTTTCAAGCTGCGCGAGGAGCAGCCCATTGGTGTGAAGGTGACCTTGCGCGGTGACCGCGCCTGGGAGTTCTTCGACCGTCTGCTGAGCCTGGCGATTCCGCGAATCCGTGACTTCCGCGGCCTGTCCGCGAAGTCATTCGACGGACGCGGCAACTACACGTTCGGCGTCAACGACCAGTTGATCTTCCCCGAGATCGACTACGACAAGATCGACGCGCCGCGTGGTTTCGACATCACGATCGTCACCACCGCCGCGAACGACGAGCAGGGCCGTGCATTCTTGCGCGCGTACGGCTTCCCCTTCAAGCAGGAGAATCGATAGTCATGGCGAAGAAAGCACTTCGAATCAAGCAGCAGAAGACGCCGAAGTTCTCGACGCGTGCGTACACGCGTTGCGAGCGCTGTGGTCGTCCACGTTCCGTGTACCGCAAGTTCGGCCTGTGCCGTATCTGCTTGCGTCAAATGGTTCACGCGGGGGAGATCCCCGGCGTGACCAAGGCGAGTTGGTAGGAGGACAGCTATGACAATGACTGACCCCATCGCCGACATGCTCACGCGTATCCGTAACGCGAACGCCGCCATGTTTGACAGCGTCAAAATGCCCAGCTCCAAGCTGAAGGAGAACCTCGCGAAGGTTCTCGAGAGGGAAGGCTTCATCGCAGGCTTCACCGTGACCAAGCTCGACGGCAAGCCCGGCTCGCAGCTGGAGATCACGTTGAAGTACTCCGAGGACCGCAAGAAGACCATCATTGGTATCAAGCGCGTCTCGAAGCCCGGCCTTCGTATCTACAAGAAGTCCGACCAGATGCCCAAAGTGCTTGGCGGCGTCGGTGTCGCCGTGGTCTCTACGAGCCACGGTCTGATGACCGACCGCGAAGCCCGCAAGGCGAAGTTGGGCGGAGAGGTGCTGTGTTATGTCTGGTAACCGCGCCACCACTACCCAGGAGGTTCGCTGATGTCTCGTATTGGCCGTAACCCCATCACGGTCCCCTCGACGGTGACCGTCGACGTGGTCGACGGAGTCGTCACGGTGAAGGGTCCTAATGCGACCATGACCCGTAACGTCCCCGAGGGCATCACCTTCTCCCAAGAGGGCGACATCCTGACCGTGGACCGCGTGAGCGACGAGACGTCGCACCGCGCCCTGCACGGTCTGACCCGCACCCTGGTCTCCAACATGGTGATCGGTGTGACGACGGGCTGGACCAAGGAACTCGAGATCATCGGCGTGGGTTACCGCGCCGCTGCTGGCGCCCCCGGCGTCCTCGACCTCGCGCTCGGGTTCTCGCACCCCGTGCAGTTCACCGCGCCCGAGGGTGTCACGTTTGAAGTGCCGGCCCCGACGCGAGTGATCGTCAAGGGCCCGGACAAGGAAGTCGTCGGCCAGGTGGCCGCGTCGATCCGCAAGATCCGTAAGCCCGAGCCCTACAAGGGCAAGGGTGTGCGCTACCTCGGTGAACGAGTGATGCGCAAGGCTGGAAAGGCTGCAAAGTAATGGCACGTACTACTCGCGAACTGCGTCAGCGCCGTCACGCGCGCATCCGTCGTCGTCTCTCCGGCACGGCGGTGCGCCCCCGTGTCGCGGTGAGTCGCACCAACAAGCACATCTCGGCCCAGATCATCGACGACGTCGCCGGCGTGACGCTGGCCGCCGCGTCGTCGGTCGAGGCGGACCTGCGGAGCACCAACGGTGGCAACATCGACGGAGCGAAGACCGTGGCGGGCCTCTTGGCCGAGCGGGCCAAGGCCGCCAACATCACCACCGTGGTCTTCGACCGTGGTGGATTCGACTACCACGGCCGGGTCGCGGCGTTCGCCGAGACCCTTCGCGCCGCCGGACTGGAGTTCTAATGAGCGACCTAGAGCAGTATGAAGAGCGCACCATCAAGGTGAACCGCGTGTCGAAGGTCGTGAAGGGTGGACGTCGTTTCTCGTTCACCGCCCTCATGGTCATCGGCGACGGCAAGGGCCGTGTCGGCCTCGGGTACGGCAAGGCGAAGGAAGCCGGTCTCGCGGTGCAGAAGGGGATCGAAGAGGCTCGCAAGAACATGTTCGACGTCCCGCTCGCCGGTACGACCATCGTCTACCCGGTGCTCGGCGCCTCGGGCGCCGGTCGCGTGCTGATGAAGCCCGCCGCCCCCGGTACCGGAGTCATCGCCGGAGGCGCCGCGCGCGCCATCCTCGAGATGGCCGGCGTGAAGGACATCATCGCGAAGTCGCTCGGTTCGTCGAACGGCATCAACGTCGCGCACGCGACCATCGAAGGACTGAAGCAGTTGCGTCGTCCCGAGGAGATCGCTGCGTCACGCGGCAAGTCCGCCGACCACGTCATCCCCAGCGGCACACTGCGCGCCTACCGCGAGCGTCAGCGCGACGGTGACCTGTTCAAGGTAACGGAGAACTAGACATGACCCAACTCAAAGTAACTCAGATTCGTTCGGGAATCGCCACCAAGCCCAAGCACCGCGGGACACTGCGCGCCCTCGGACTGCGCGGCATTGGCCAGTCCAACGTGTTGCCCGACCGTCCCGAGATCCATGGGATGATTGCTCGCGTGCCGCACCTGATCAAAGTAGAAGAGGTCAACTAATGAAGTTGCACGATCTCAAGTCGCCCGAAGGCTCGACGCACCGTAAGAAGATCGTCGGTCGTGGTATCGCCGGCAAGGGTGGCAAGACCGCCGGCCGTGGCACCAAGGGCCAGAAGGCCCGTCGCCAGATCCCCGCGGGCTTCGAGGGTGGCCAGCTGCCCCTGATGCAGCGCATCCCCAAGTTGAAGGGGTTCACCAACCCGTTCCGCGTGGAGTACACGCCCGTGAATCTGGACGCCCTGGTGGCGCTCGGTGTGAGCGAGATCACGCCCGAGGTGCTCGTCGCCAAGGGTCTCGCCCGCAAGAAGGACTTCGTGAAGGTCCTCGGACGCGGTGGCGTCGCTTCGAAGATGAACGTCTCGGCTCACGGTTTCTCGGCTTCGGCCAAGGCCGCCATCGAGGCCGCCGGTGGCACCACCACCGAAGTGCCCCTGCCGTTCGCTGTTCGTCCTCCCGCAGCGGGCAACCAGCACCAGAACCGCTAAGGCGCCATCGTGCTCAAGCGACTCGGGAACGTCTTTCGTGTACCGGACCTGCGCAACAAGGTCCTGTTCACCATCGGGATCATCTGCCTCTACCAGTTGGGGGCGAATCTGCCCATCCCCGGCGTCAGTTGGTCACAGGTCTCCCTGCTCCAGGCCAAGGCCGGCGCCAGCGGAGTCCTCGGCTTCTTGAACTTGTTCTCGGGTGGCGCCTTGACCCGTCTGGCCGTCTTCGGCCTCGGCGTCATGCCCTACATCACGAGTTCCATCGTGATCCAGTTGCTGACCACGGTCATCCCCAAGTTGACCGAGTGGCGTGATGAAGGCGCGGTCGGTCAGAAGAAGATCACCCAGACGACCCGCTACCTCACGATCGGCCTGGCGCTGCTGCAGTCGACGGGACTGATCTACGCCTTCCACGGCCACGACCAGGCACTGCTCGGTTTCAACATCGACCTGATTCCGAAGTTCACCCTCTGGCTCGGTCTCTTCATGGTGTTGGTCATGACCGCCGGCACCGCCTTCGTGATGTGGCTCGCCGAGCTCATCACCCAGCGCGGCATCGGTCAGGGCATGAGTCTCCTCATCTTCGCGAACGTGGTGGCGGGTCTGCCCTCGGGCGGTCGCGCGGTGTGGGCTGAGGGTGGACCCTTCAAGTTCTTCACCATCCTCGTGATATCGATTGCCCTGCTGGTGCTGATCGTCTTCATGGACAATGGGCAACGTCGCATCCCGGTCACCTTCGCCCGTCGCGTCGTCGGCCGCAAGGAGATGGGCGGCAACTCCACGTACATCCCGTTGAAGGTGAACCAGTCGGGTGTTATCCCGATCATCTTCGCGTCGTCGGTGCTCTACATCCCGGTGTTGATGTCGAACATCGTGCCGTGGACCGGCTTCCAGAACTTCGTGAACCGATCGCTGCACCCGACGAGTTTCTTCTACATCGGTTCGGACTTCCTGCTGATCCTCGCCTTCACGTTCTTCTACGTCTACATCGCCTTCGAACCCCACCAGCAGGCCGAACTCTTGCGCCAGCAGGGTGGCTTCGTGCCGGGCATCCGTCCGGGCATGCCGACCGAGAAGTACTTCGCCAAGTTGCTCAGCCGCATCACGGTCGTCGGCGCGCTCTTCCTCGCCTCGGTCGCGGTCGTGCCGAGTGTGCTCATGGCGCTGTGGAACATCAACCGCTTTCCGTACTACGGCACGACGCTGTTGATCGCGGTGGGCGTGGCGCTCGAGACGATGCGCCAGATCGACTCCCAGCTCATGATGCGCAACTACGAAGGTTTCCTGAAGAAGTAGCCATGACGGCGCGAATGAATCTCGTTATTCTTGGCAAACAGGGTGCGGGTAAAGGTACCCAGTGCAAGCGTCTTTCGCAGACCTACGCCATCCCGCATATTTCCACGGGCGACATCCTGCGCGCGGCCGTCAAGGCCAAGTCAGCCCTCGGCCTCGAGGTCGCCTCGGTGCTCGACACGGGAGGACTCGTCTCGGACGACCTGGTGATCAAGTTGGTCGAGGAGCGATTCCGCGAGCCGGACGCCGCCACCGGGGGACTGCTCGACGGCTTCCCGCGGACGATCGGTCAGGCCCAGGCCCTCGAGCGTCTGCTCGGCGACGACGGCATCAAGCTCTGCATCAACCTCGATGTCCCCGTCGAGTTGGTGACCCAGCGGCTGTCGTCGCGACGCGTCTGCCAAGAGTGCGGGGCCATCTACCGTGACGCCGACATCGAGGCCATCTCGGGCACGTGCTCGAAGTGCGGCGGTGACGTCATCCAGCGCGCCGACGACCAACCCGACGCCATTCGCAAGCGTCTCGAGGCGTACGAACGCGATACCGCACCGCTGCTCGACTTCTACCGCGAGCGGGGCCTGCTGGTCACGGTCGACGGCTCGAAGGAACCCGACGAGGTGACCGACGCCATCGAGGCGGTCGTGCGCGAGCGGGGCTTGGGGTGAGGCGTTCCAGCGCCGAACTCGCCAAGATGCGCAAGGCCGGCAAAGTCGTGGCCGAAATGCACGAGGCCACCCGCGCGGCGATTCGTCCGGGCGTCACCACCGCCCAGTTGAACGAAGTGGCCGCCGAAGTGATCGCCAAGCGCGGCGCGCGCTCCAACTTCCTGAACTACCACGGCTTTCCGGCGGTGATCTGCACCAGCCCCAACGACATGATCGTGCACGGCATCCCGGGGAACTACGTGCTGCGCGAGGGGGACATCATCTCGATCGACTGCGGCGCCATCGTCGAGGGTTACCACGGTGACGCGGCGTACACCGCAGGCGTCGGTGAGATCAGCGACGTCGCGCGCAAACTGATCGAGGTGACCGAGCGCTCCATGTGGGCCGGAATCGACCAGTTGGTGATCGGCAACCGTCTGCACGAGGTCGGTCGCGCCGTTCAGCGCGTCGCCGAAGCGGCCGGTTACTCGGTCGTGCGCGAGTACGTGGGCCACGCCATCGGCACGGAGATGCACGAGAGCCCCCAGGTGCCCAACTACTGGCCCGGCACGCCCGGACCGACCCTCAAGGAGGGGATGGTCTTCGCCATCGAGCCGATGGTCAACGTCGGCTCCTTCGACACCTTCGTGCTCGAAGACGGGTGGGGAGTGATGACCGAGGATGGTCAACTCTCCGCGCATTTCGAGCACACCATCGCGGTCACCGAGAACGGTCCCGAGGTCTTCACCGTCGCGTAGTGACCGTCAATCGTCATGGCGGTCGCCTCGCGACCGATTAGGACGGACGTGAACTTACTTTCGGACCACTGCGCGATGGACCGCGCTCTGATGTCAGGACCTTCACAGGACCCTCACAGTGGATTCCAAGAATCGCCGAACAGACTGGCCGTAGCTGGAATGAAGTTTGGCTTTTCGAAAGGGAGTTCATACATGTATCGATCAAGCAAGCGCAAGGTGATCCAACGAGTCGCCGGGTCCGCCGTCTTGGCGTTCGGAGTCACCGCAGCGGGTGTCGGCATCGCCAGTGCGTCCCAGCACAGCGCCGACTCGACCGTCGCGACCACGACCACGACCGCGTCGACCGTCCCGACGACGGTGGCGACGACTCCCGTCGCCCCGACCTTGACGCCCCAGGGTTCAACGGTGCCGTCGGGCGAGTCCAGCGTCGAGGGAACCGTCCTGTCGGTGACCGGCAGCACGGTGTCGCTGAGCAGTCTCGACGGTACCGTCGTGACGGTGACGCTCACCGCTACGACCTTCTTCACCATGCACGATGCGGCGGCCACCCTCGCCGACGTGACGACCGGATCGTCCATTGAGGTCCACGGAACGGTGGGCAGCACCGCCGGGACCATGACGGCGACCGCGGTGACCATCGAGCAACTGGCCGCCCCAACAAGCCCGTCGGCGACGCGAACCTATCAGGATGACGACCAGGCTCAGGGAGGCGACCAGGGCTCGTACAACGCCAACCACGGCGCGAACACAAGCCAGGGCTCGTTCAACGCCGGTCAGGGTGCCTCCTTTGGCACGCATGACTCGTCCGAAGGTCACCACGGTTCGTCCAACCGCGGCCACGGTCACGAAGCCGACTGGTCCGGCGCGGTGACGGTAGGTGGTTCCGTCAACCTCAACGCGAGCGGTAACGGAAACTACGGCGACTGACCGCCGGGAACACGAATGCACTGGATGCCGCCCAATGTGAATTGGGCGGCATCCGGCGTTGGGCGGTCGCCCAGGCTCGATTCGTCCGCTCAGTCGTGGGGGTGGGAGCGGTCGTACTGACGCTGCGCGAAGAGCGCGGCCTCCGTGCGACGTTGGAAGCCCAACTTCGCCAGCAGGTTCGAGACGTAGTTCTTCACGGTCTTTTCGGCGAGGAACATGACGTCGGCGATCTCGCGGTTGCTCAACCCTTCGCTCAGTAGCTCGAGGATGCGACTCTCCTGGGCGCTCAGGCTCTCGAGACGGATGTCCTCGGTGATCTGGCGACGAAGACGCTCACGGGCTCGCTCGATCTGCTCTTCGCTCATGAGCATCTCGCCGTCGGCGACGCGGCGGATTGAACTGACCAGATCGTCGCCGCGAACGTTCTTCAGCACGTAACCGCGCGCCCCGGCGAGCACCGAGGCATTGAGGGCGTCGTTGTCGGCGAAGGACGTGAGCATCAGGCAGGCGAGGTCGGGCCGCCGTTCGCGCAGCATGCGGCACAGGTCGACCCCACTGCCGTCGGGCAGGCGCACGTCGAGCACCGCGACGTCGAATTCAGTGACGTCCAGATTCTGGGCATCCTCCACTGAACCGGCCTCGGCGACCACTTTGAGGTCTTCTTGGGCCTCGAGGAGTTCACGCAGTCCGCGTCTCACGATTTCGTGGTCGTCGACGAGCAGCAGTCGGATCATGTCAGTCCAATCGGTTCGCGGTCCAAGTCACCATTGTGCCACGACCGATCTCGGATTTGATAGTGCAGTCGCCACCCAGGTCGCGGGCGCGTGACGCGAGATTTCGCAGGCCCCGTCCGGGACCGATGTTGGGGATGAAGCCCACGCCATTGTCGCGCACGATCACCTCGACCAGGTTTTCGCGCAGACCAACGGTGACCTGAACTGCGGAGGCCTTGGAGTGGCGAACCACGTTCGAGAGGATCTCGCGAAGAGCCTGGACGGTGTGCTGGGTGCAATGCGGCCCGATGGAGGAGTCGATGGAAGCGGCGATCTTGACGTCGGCATGGACACCGAGGCGCGTCGCCACCTCATCGGAGAGGGCCGTGATGCGGCTCTGCAGTGAGTCACCACCGCCCTGATCCTGGTCGATTTCAAAGATGGTGGTGCGGATCTCGTGGATCGTGGTGTCCAGTTCGTCGAGGACATTGTTGATACGGGCGCGTACGCCGTCGTCGAGTACGGCGGTGAGCGACATCTGCAACGCGAGTCCGACGCCGAAGAGCCGCTGGATGACCGTGTCGTGCAGGTCGCGGGCCAAGCGCTCACGCTCCTCACTGAGCGTGAGGTCGCGCACTTGGTTGCGCATCATGGCCTGGTCGATCACCAGGCCCGCAGCGCGGCCGAAGGCCGCCACCAGGAGGGAGTCCTCCTCACTGAAGTTCGAGCCGTTGACGGGGTCGGTCAGATAGAGATTGCCGAAGATATGGTTGTCGGCGGTGACGACGGGTACGCCGAGGAAGCGGTGCATCACCGGGTGGTTGGCCGGCATGCCGACGGCGCCGGGATGGCCCACCAGTTCGTCGATGCGCAGGGCCGAACGTTTGCGAATGGTCTCACCCAGGACACCGTGACCGTGGGGAATCGAACCGATGGCGGCGCGCTGCTCGTCGGAGATACCAAAGGTGATGAATCGCGAGAGGGTCTCGCCGTCGCCCGCGAGCACCCCCAGGGCGCCATAACTGGCACCGACCAAGCGACTGGCGGTCTCGACGATGCGCCCGAGCAGGACGTCCAGTTCAGCGTTGGTCTCGATCAGCAGAATCGCGTCGATGAGTGCGTGGAGCCGCTCAGGGTCCTTGATCCTGTGAATAGGCATGCCCTCAGCCTGACACAAGCGTCCGGGGCCGGGGCGGCTAGCGGCTGCGCTGGCCAACGACGACCGAAAGGGGGATCGCGAGCAGCGTCGCACCGTTGTCGACGGCCTCGCGCATGACCGGGCGCAACTCCACGCCGGTGTCGGCGCCGGTGGGTATGCCCGAGGTCATGACCGACCACGTCGACCCGTCGGGGTCCAGCCCGTCGATCTGGACTGAAATCACGTCACCGCGACGGGCGGCCAGGATCACCGCGTCTTCGTGGCTGACCAAGAGGAGGTGATCGGCTCCGACCAAGGAAATACGGGCCGGTAGGGCCGCCGGTAGGGCCCGAACCGAGAGGACGACTCGGGCCAGATCGGCCCCAGCGAGCAGGCGCAGACAGGCGTCACGCGAGAGCGGCTCGCTGGAAAGAGACTGGCCCGTTGCTGTCATCTACCAAGCATGAACCCAATTCCTGAAAGGCAACTAGGGTCCCCAGTCACATTCTGCCAGCCCGGAATTCGGGCAAATTACTGGTTCCTCGGACGGGGTGAGCAGCTGGCTTTTGCGTTCCTGTGGAAATTCGGTAGAATGGTCAGCCGACCTCCTGGCATCCCCTTGAGGTCTATCCGTGAAGGAGCGTTTGCTCTTTCACGTCCAGCAGTGCCGTAACAAGGAGAAAGAACCTGAGTAAGCCAAAGGAAGACGCGTTCACCGTTGAGGGAACCGTCGTCGAGCCCCTACCAAACGCCATGTTCCGTGTTGAGCTTGAGAACGGTTACACCGTACTCGCGCACAGCTCGGGCAAGATGCGCATGCACCGCATCCGCATCCTGCCCGGTGACAAGGTCCAAGTGGAGATCACGCCCTACGACATGACTCGCGGACGCATCACCTACCGCTACAAATAACTCACGTTCCAGAAGATCGAGAAAGAAACGACATGAAGGTTCGCGCCAGCGTCAAAACCATGTGTGAGAAGTGCAAGGTCATTCGACGTGCTGGTCACGTCCGTGTGATCTGCGAGAACCCTCGTCACAAGCAGCGCCAGGGCTAGGAGAGGAAAGATATGGCCCGTATTGCCGGAGTAGACATCCCACGCGAGAAGCGCACGGTGATCTCACTTACTTACATTTTTGGAGTTGGACCGACCACCGCACAGCAGATCTGCGCCGCGACCGGTATCGACGAGTCCATCCGCGTGAAGGACCTGACCGAGGCCGACGTCAACAAGTTGCGCGCCTACATCGATCAGAACCTCACCGTCGAGGGTGACCGCCGCCGCGATGTCGCCCAAGACATCAAGCGCAAGATGGAGATCAACTGCCTGCAGGGGATCCGCCACCGCAAGGGCCTGCCCGTTCGCGGACAGCGCACCCGCACCAACGCCCGTACCCGCAAGGGACCCAAGCGCACCGTCGCCGGTAAGAAGAAGGTATCGAAGTAATGGCTAAGCCGACCACGGTCCGTAAGGGCCGCAAGAAGGAACGCAAGAACGTCGCATTCGGTGTCGCGCACATCAAGAGTTCGTTCAACAACACGATCGTCTCCATCACCGACCCCGAGGGCAACGTCTTGTCGTGGGCCTCGTCGGGTCAGGTCGGCTTCAAGGGGTCGCGCAAGTCGACCCCGTACGCCGCCCAGTTGGCGGCGGAGAAGTGCGCCCGTGCCGCTATCGAGCACGGCGTGAAGAAGGTGGACGTTCTGGTCCGCGGTCCGGGTTCCGGACGCGAGACGGCCATCCGCTCGATCGCCGCCGCCGGCATCGAAGTCGTGGCCATCAAGGACGTCACCCCACTACCCCATAACGGCTGTCGCCCCAAGAAGCGCCGTCGAGGCTAAGGAAGATCATGGCTCGTTACACAGGACCCGTTTGCCGACTTTGTCGTCGTGAGCGCACCAAGCTGTACCTGAAGGGTGAGCGCTGCTTCACCATGAAGTGCCCGGTTTCGGAGAACTCGGACCGTCAGACCCGCGCGTTCCCTCCGGGCATGCACGGTCGCGACCGCCAGCGCCAGGGCTCGGAGTACTTGACCCAGCTGCGTGAGAAGCAGAAGGCCCGTCGTATCTACGGGCTGCTGGAGAAGCAGTTCCGCAACCTCTACGAGGAGGCCAGCCGCCGTCCCGGCATGACCGGTACGAACCTGCTGCAGTTCCTCGAACTGCGTCTCGACAACGTGGCGTTCCGCGCCGGTTGGGGCGCTTCGCGCGCCCAGGCCCGCCAGTTCGTACGTCACGGCCACGTGACCATCGACGGCAAGCGCGTAACCATCCCCTCGTACCGCGTGCGTCCCGGCGAGACCATCGCCCTCAAGAACGTCACCCGCGAGAACTTCAACGTCAAGCGCAACCTTGATGTCCTGGACCGCAATGTCCCCGGTTGGCTGGAAACCGGCGACGGTGGCTTCAGCGTGACCGTGCGTGTCGTCCCCCAGCGTGAACAGATTGATGAGTCGATCAGAGAGCAGCTCATCGTCGAGCTGTACTCGAAGTAATCGAACCGTCTAAAGAACTTAAGGAGTCCCCATGTTGATCATCCAACGGCCCACCATCGAAGCGCTCGGCGACGAAATCAACAACCGTCAGTCGTTCGGCATCGGTCCGCTCGACCCTGGTTTCGGTCACACCCTGGGCAACTCGCTTCGTCGCACGTTGCTCTCGTCGATCCCCGGCGCCGCCGCCACCCGCGTGAAGTTCGACGCCGTGCTCCACGAGTTCGGTGTCATCGAGGGCGTGAAGGAAGACGTGCAGGACATCTGCCTCAACCTGAAGGACCTGCTGCTGCGCGTCCACAGTGACGAGCCCGTGATCCTGCGTCTTGACAAGCGGAGCGAGGGTCCCGTGACCGCCGCCGACCTGTCGACGACCGCCGACGTGGAGATTCTCAACCCCACGCTGCACCTCGCGTACTTGACGAATGCCAAGAGCGCCCTCACTTTCGAGCTCACCGTGGAGCGCGGCAAGGGCTACGTGGGTGCCGACGGCAACAAGGGCTCCTCGACCATCGGTGTGATCCCGCTCGACGCGATCTTCACCCCGGTCCGTCGGGTCAGTTTCGAGATCGAGCCGGTGCGTGTCGAGCAGTCCAAGGACTTCGACCGCCTGGTGATCGAGATCGAGACCGATGGTTCGATCAGTCCGCGCGAAGCGCTGGCCTCGGCCGGCAAGACGCTGGGCTCGCTCGTTGAGTTGATCGGCGCCTTTGACGAAGAGGCTCCGGCCTTGGAGTTGGGTGACGTCGGCACGGCTCAGGCCGCTGCCAGTGAGCTCGACATCCGTATCGAGGAGCTCGGCCTCACCGAGCGTTCGCGCAACTGCCTGAAGCGCGCGGGCATCAACACCATCGCTCAGCTGGTGAACGCCACCGAGCGCGACCTGACCTCGATCACCAACTTCGGCGCCACGTCGCTGAAGGACGTCAACGACCGTCTCGACGAGCGCGGTCTGTCACTGCGAGTAGAGGACTAGTCATGCGCGGTACACCAACCAAGGGCAAGCGTTTCGGGGGCGACAGCGCTCACCAGAAGGCGATGATGGGCAACCTCGTCGCTTCGATGATCGCGGCCGAGTCCATCGTCACCACCGAGGCCAAGGCCAAGGCCCTGCGCCCCATCGTGGAGAAGGTCGTCACCGCGGCGAAGAACTCCCCGGAGGGTTCGGTGCACGCCCAGCGTCGCGTGGTCGCCTTCATCCGTGACAAGGACATGACGCACAAGCTCTTCACCGAGATCGCCCCCCGCTACACGGAACGTCCCGGTGGCTACACGCGTATTTTGAAGCTCGGGCCGCGTCAGGGCGACAATGCCCCGATGGCGCGTATTGAGTTCGTCTGAGCAACCCCTAGTCGCCACACAACGTTGGCGGCTGGACCTGGCCTACGACGGCAACGCCTTTCACGGCTTCGCCTTCCAACCTGAGTTCACCACGGTGGTGGGCGTCCTGCGCGCCACGCTCGCCAGCACCTTGCACATGGCCGAGGAGCCGATGATCGTCGGTGCGGGCCGCACTGACGCCGGGGTGCACGCCTTCGCCCAGGTCGTCCACGTGAACCTGCCGACCCGACTCTTCGCGAAGGACCGCGGACCCGATCCCGAGCGACTGATGATGTCGCTCAACAAGCAACTGCGGGGTCGGATCAGAATCCTGGCCGCCCGCCCGGTCTCGGAGGATTTCCACGCCCGTTTCTCAGCCCAGTGGCGTGAATATCGCTACCTGGTGCTCGAGATGACGCCACCGGCCCTCGGGCTCACGAACGCCTGGTCCTGGACCGTCGAGGGCCCCCTCGACCTCGACTTGATGAACCGCAGTTGTGCCCAGATCATCGGGACCCACGATTTTCGGGCCTTCTGCCGCCGGCCGGCCAACTCCGAGCCCGACCAGCCCCTGCGCCGGCGGGTCATCGACGCCCACTGGACGCGATTGGCGGACGAGTGGGCGATGAGTCCGACCCATTCGCCCGCGACGCGTCTTACGATCCGGGCCCAGTCCTTCTGTCACAACATGGTCCGCTCCCTCACCTCCACCATGGTCGCGGTGGGGCAGGGACGTCTTGACGAGGATGCCGTGAGAGACCGCTTGGAGAGCCGTATTCGGGACCATTTGCCCCCGCCGGCTCCCGCGGGGGGTCTGAGCCTTATCGGGGTCGGTTACGAAGAATTTGCGGGCGGCCCCTCAGGTTTTGTAAGGTAGAGAGTCCCTTAGGAGTCTCACCGCGGTGAACGTCCTAAAGATCGCTGAAGGAAGAACTGTGCGCACCTACACACCAAAGGTCAATGAGCTCACGCGCGAATGGCGCGTCATCGACGCCGAGGGCCTCGTGCTCGGCCGCGTCGCGACGGTGGCCGCGTCGCTGCTGCGCGGAAAGCACCGCACCTACTTCGCGCCCCACGTCGACACCGGTGACTTCGTCATCATCGTCAACGCCGACAAGATCGTGTTGACCGCCAACAAGGCGGCCCAGAAGTTCGCGTACCACCACTCGGGTTACCCGGGCGGCCTGCGTGCGACGTCGTGGCAGACCCTGCTCGACAACGACCCCGAGACCCTCGTCTTCGACGCGGTCAAGGGCATGGTTCCCAAGAACCGTCTCGGTCGCGCGCAGATGGGCAAGCTCTACGTCTACGCCGGCGCCGAACACCCCCACGCTGCGCAAATGCCTACCAAGTACGACACCTCGGCAATCCGCCGCGGCTAAGAGGAGAATATTCCGTGTCATCACCCTTGACCCAGACCACCGGCCGTCGCAAGGAAGCGGTCGCCCGCGTCCGCCTTCGCCCCGGCACCGGAACGATCACGATCAACTCGCGCGCGTTTGACAACTACTTCACCTCGGCCACCCACCGCCAGATGGTGATGGAGCCGCTGCGTCTGATCGACGCCCAGCAGACCTACGACATCGACGCGACCATCGAGGGTGGCGGCGTGGCCGGCCAGGCCGGCGCCCTGCGTCTGGGGATCTCTCGCTCGCTGCTCGAGCTCGACGAGAACTGCCGTCCCGCGTTGAAGAAGGCGGGTCTGTTGACCCGTGACTCGCGCAAGAAGGAGACCAAGAAGTACGGTCTCAAGAAGGCCCGTAAGGCTCCTCAGTACTCGAAGCGCTAATGCCCGTGCCCGTGTGCTTTGGCACGGACGGCATCCGGGGTCGAGCGTTGGTGGAGATCACTCCCGACTTGGCCTATCGGCTGGGTCGAGCGGTGGCGACCGTGTTCAGCACACCGGTCTTCGTGGGTTACGACACGCGCGAGAGCTCGCCCCAGTTGGCGCTCGCGGTCTTGGCGGGTCTGGCCGACGGTGGCGCCACCGGCATCAATCTCGGGTACTTCACGACCCCTGGCGTAGCGGTCATCGCCCGCCAACGTGGCGGCGTCGGTGTGGTCGTCTCGGCGTCGCACAATCCCTATTACGACAATGGCTTGAAGGTACTCGGACCCGGCGGGG
>Ga0307375_10001409_pt1 | contig 26410 bp, 27 predicted proteins | sample TR1MG_FD_202531 | JGI IMG/M metagenome (GOLD analysis project Ga0307375, IMG submission 202531) | Soil microbial communities from Risofladan, Vaasa, Finland - TR-1 | ecosystem: Environmental > Terrestrial > Soil > Coastal area > Acid sulfate soil | place: Finland: Risofladan, Vaasa | collected...
TCATCACACATCTATATCCGTAACCACCTTCTCGCTCTATCAATCCAAGGCGGCCTTGTTCGCAGACAACTGCAAACTGTTTGCCATGATGCACCAACACTAAGGGTATCCGGAAAACTCTCGGGTATAAATTCCTCTCTTGCACTGGAGCGTGAAATTGAACCACGCATCAACCCATGTGTTCCACTGCCTTCAAAGCCTACATTAGTGACCAGCGACTCTCGAGGATACAAAGTAAGTCCTTCAAACAAAAATGTGGCGAGATACCAGCGAATAGCCCATGAATCAATCCGCCCTGCCAATTGCGCTTCCAGCATCAAAAAATAATCATACGCCCCGTCCAGATTGAAGCGCTTGCGTAATGCTGGGTCTGTCTTGACCTGTGCATAGCCTTCTGCCTCCGTGTCAAACAGTTGCCAAGCGCGCTTCCATGTCGCCCAACCCCATGAAGTGGTGAGAGGCAGGAAAAATGCGTCATCTCCGATGCCAATTTTAACCGGAAACATGTAACCGGAAACCTGTATCACCTTGTGTTCGCTTTCGTACTTGCGAAGCGCGCGATTTACAAAGTCGAGGAAATGAGGTGTGACGATGAGGTCGTCCTCCAGTACGATGATACGCCCGTACTTGTTCACTATTGTTGTGACACCGTCGATGACGGAATTCGCCAGTCCGTAATTTCTGTCGCGCTCGACGATGCTAACCGAGCGGAATCCGGCAATCGTCCAGATGTATTTGCGCACCTCGCGCACTGCAATTTCAGCCTCTGGCGTTTTCGGCGCATCGGAAAATATGATCAAGTCACTTTCTCCTGCCAGTTCATTTTTCTGCAATGCCTCAACTGTCCGGCGTGTGTGCTGTGGTCTGTTATAGACAAATAATACTATCGGCGCCAATTTCATGGCCATGCTCCACCATGATTGAGTACCGCACGTTCCCACAAATAAGGTGTCAACATTATCCAAGCGCGCTCGCCATCCGAGAATTTTGCATTCGGTTTATCAATGGCGTAACGCACTGAGTGTGCAACCAATTTCGGATCAATCAAGCTTGAGGTTCTGAACGACTGGCTCGAAATCGTATCCAGGAAAAAAGGCTTCAACGGGCCTTTCATCCAGTCGATGATGGGCGAGTTGAAGCCTATTTTGGTTTTTCGGTAAGTTACCTCGTGCGGCATGAAAGGCGCCATGGCATCGCGCACGATCGCCTTGGAATAACCGCCGCGTACCTTGGATGTCCATGGCAGGGAAAATGCCAGCGTCACGATGCGGTGATCCATGAAGGGCATGCGTATCTCAACGCCGTTCGCCATACTGTAGCGGTCATAGTTGCGCAACAGAGTCGGCAGCACGGTTTCGTGAGTTGAAACGTAGAGTCGCCGGTTCAGATGGTCGAGTCCACGCCACGCGGGATGTCCAGAATCCCTGCTTTGATGTATCGATTTGCGGCGCAGCAAGCTTCTTGCCAAATTCCTCGCATGATATTCGGCGATAAACCTGCTCCGGGATGGCGGCTTTGCGAATTGGGATGTACCTTGCGGCAATCCATCATAATGCGTCCCGACGATCTCAAACGCCTGCTTGAGGTTCAAGCCTGCATCCTTCAGAGCAACCAGATAATCGAAGTTGTAGCCAGCAAATAATTCATCTGCGCCGTGCCCATCCAGCGTAACTGAAGTGCCATGCGCCTTGACTGCGCCGTAAGTCAGCATGAATGGGATGGGGCTGGTGACATACAGATCCTCGAACAGATAAAAATAACGATCCAGGTCCGCGATCGCTTTCAGGGGGTCGATCTCGATCACGGTCGCATCGATGCCCAGATGATCCGTGACCAACTTCGCGTATTTCGTCTCATCCAATGGCGTCCCGGGAAATGAGGCGACGAAGGCATGCTGCCAGCTTTCTCCCATGCGCTGTGTCTTGCCGTGCCGTGCGATGTAAGCCATCGCGGAGATCGTGGCGCTCGAATCCAGACCGCCGCTCAATGCCGTTCCCAGAGGGACATCGCTGCGCATGCGCAGACGACATGCGTCCAGAAAAAGTTCGCGGAACAGTTCCACCTGCTCGTCATATCGTGTAGGGGCGGGAGGCAGGTGGTCCAGTGTGTTCCACCAACGTTTGATTACTAATCGCCCATCTTTCAACCAGCCACTATGCCCTGCCGGAAAGCGCTTGATACCTTCAATGACGCATACATCGGTATTTTCATACTGGAAGATCCGCGATGTATCCCTGACTAGGCTGGTATTGGCACGTACTTCATCAAGCAGCGGAAAAATTGCCTTCATCTCTGAAGCAAAGGCAAAATTTGATTCAGGCAAGTAGGCATAAAAAAGCGGCTTTTTTCCAAAACGGTCGCGAGACAGAAACAGCGATCTTTCACGGCGGTCCCAGATTGCAAATGCCCACATGCCGTTAAAACGATGTTGGCACGCCTCGCCCCAGGCAGCAAAAGCAGCCAGAACAACCTCCGTATCCGACTGGCTGCAAAATTGATAACCCTTGGCCACCAGCTCTGAACGAAGTTCAAGAAAGTTATATATCTCGCCGTTGAACGTGATGCAGTAGCGCCCGTCGGCATAATGCATCGGCTGCTTGGCATTGTCTGAAAGATCAAGAATAGACAGACGGCGATGACCAAATGTCACCTCAGGTGTGTGCCATAATCCGACACCGTCCGGACCACGATGCGCAAGAATATCTGTACAAGCTTGTGCTTGCTCTGCCTCAATATAGCCAACGTGACCAAATATACCGCACATCAGCCATCAACCTTGCATTTCAGGGCAAAGGTAATCATTGACAATTGGTGCCAGAACTATTCGCAATGCCACTGTCAGTCGTATGGCCGATGCAATTGGCTACCAAACCGAGCAGTGATTGCCGAAGGTTGTCCTGAGATTGCAGCATGGAATAATCCCGCATTCGCGCTAAGCGCCTATGCGAAATTTCTCTCTGATTTAACTTGCTCATGGCAACTAGCGCTGACGGAACATCTTCTGCAGGTATAACTTCACCTAATTCAAATTGCTTTACGACCTCTTCCATATAACCCCCAGAGCTGACCATCAGGCTTTTTCCATAAGTGGCCGCCTTGGTAACCACATTGCTGCTGTGAAGGAAACCTTGATATACGACATATAGCACGTCACACACATTAACCAGAGCATTGAACTGGTCATCCCCAGGTATCCTGTTGAAATAAGCAAGGCAATTGTCCCTCGGCATGTCAAAAAATGATTTTATTTCCTTTAATTCCTGGGCTGAAAAAGTTTGTTCTGCCAATTCACCAGCAAATAAAAAAAACCAATCACAAGAACTCGGATGTTGAGCAATTTTCAACAGAGTCAGCAACCCTTTACGGCGCTCCAGACTTCCTAGCAAACCGATTATCATTTTACCCTTTGCTTTAGAAATGATTTCTTCAGCCAAATGGTAATGAGGGGCGGGTGGAAGTTCGTCAGTAAAGTCAGGGAACACAACTGCATGCTTACCATGAAGGCTGGAACACAATTTGTCTATGATACCTGCATCGAGAACCGCTATTGAAGCAGCCCATTTGGATTGGGCTAAGAAATCGATTGGTGGGCGTAACCGACCCTTTTTTGGCTCCCCACTGGCAGTTAAGTCTCTAAAATAGGCTGGATGGAAATACAGGCCGGACCATAAAAATGGAAACAGCCAATCGATTATCCTCACTGGTAAATATCCATATAAATAGCTGTCCAGCCAAGCGAAAAATACCAAATCAGGTTTTTCTGTGGCTGGATAAAATGACCGCAGCGTTTGAGATACATGATACCAGCGAACTAACGGCGATAAAGCGTTTTGAATTTTTCTGGGAGCGTACCTCCACAGCTTCGGTAGCCGATCTATAAAATAATGAGCCCTGAAGAGCTCTTTATCTATGGTGGGAAATTGATTGACCCAGGTTGACACCTCATCTGGGGCGGGACAAAGCACGCTGACTCGATAACCCGCCTCAAGCAAAATCCTCACGAATGCTTTAACGTAGATCGGATGATGGCCCAGCCAAAATCCATCGACCACAACGATGTGCTTTTGCATCACGGCCGTTCAAAACGCTTGTTCATGAATATCGCATCAAATTGAAGCAACTCATGGGGCGCACTATATGAACGCAACTCATAGCCATGATCCACCATCACATATTGCTCGTCATCCAGAAATTTCCACAATTCCCAAAGCGGCGGCTGGCCTAAGTAGAATTCACGCAAAGACAATTCAATAACCAGATACCGTGCATGAGCAAGAACGTTTCTTGCGCCTCTTAAGACATTCAATTCGTAGCCTTGTACATCCATTTTGATGATATCCGGATAAGCGAGGCCATCAGCTTTATATATCTCATCCAGAATTTTCACATCGACCTGCTCGCTATCCTGGTTGGTGCTTCCCGGAAAGTATCGGTGCTGATTATTCGCGACTTCAAATAGCGATGCAGACGCTGTCCCCCCGGAAAGAGTCAAAACAGCCTCGCTATCACCTAGCGCACATTGATATACATGCTTTACGGTGCCCGGCAATTCCAGCGCTTGCAAATCCGCAATCAATTTGGCCTGTGGCTCAAACAAGACTACATCCTCCAAACGAGGATTCAACTGACGCATTACGTAACTCCAGTCACCGGCATTTGCGCCGATGTCGCACAGCCTGATAGCAGAGTGATATTTATTGAGTGCCCGGACGGTAGCAAGACAATCCGCGTACCGGAAAATTTCCTTATCGACCTTGCCAAGCCGCCTTTTGTCGACCCAAGTCATCAGACGCTTTGCAATGCCGCTAATAATTTTATATACGTACTTCATTTTAGAAATGATAAGGACATGTCAGGAATACTCAGGGAAAGCAGGCACAGCTAAGGCCAGCATTTTCTTCTGGCCTCGAATTGAAGTAAGCGCTCAGTGAGCGCAACTTCGCTGATACTGCGTTGCTGCTCGATCTCATGCAAACGGATAGTGCCATTCAAGACCAGGCGGGTAACGGTATCCCGATCGGTGCAGGCTTTCATCGCCTCAGCAAGTGCCGTTGCACTGTCCGGGTTTGCGTAAACCGCGGCATTGCCAGCATGCTCCTTTAAATGAGATGAATAAACCAGCGGCTTACCAAGTATCCAGGCTTCCAGTGGCGGCAAGTTGGTCGGGCCAAAATAAGTAGGCATGACGACCGCCATGCATCCCTCGTATAGACCACGCATGTGTTCAGCGGGAGCGAAGCCCAGGAAGCTGACCTGTTCGTCTAGGGAATAATGGGCCGTGAGATTTTCAACATGGGCTCGGTTACCTTTGTCTCCTCCTGTTAATACCAATCTGAGCTTAATTCCTTCCGCCCTTAACAGAACAAGTGCCTCCAATATACGAACGTGGTTCTTATGCGCCCAAAATTGGGCAGGGTAGAAGAAATATCCTTCTTCCAGGTCATATATTTCTAAAACAGATCGTTTGTCGACATTGAATTCGCTCTGTAGATATGGGGAAGGCGACATGGGCATCGCCAAACAACGCTCATGGTCAATACCATATCTTTGAGAAACCTTTTTGGACAAATTTTCTGATTCAGTTATTACCAGCAAGGCTGGGGCCAGATTATTATTGAAATGCAGTTCTCTGGAATGGAATTCTTCAAAACCTCTGACCTCGGGGAACTCAGGGGAATCGCGATGGCAGAGATCGAAGACCGTAGTGATATAATTTAACTGTTGAAGCGCTCCTGGAGTTACGGACTGCGTCAGGAAATAAGCTACATCAGCACCGCGCTCCAGCAATTTCTTCTCGAACAATCCGATAATAATTTTGCGGTATTTCTTGGCCCGCAACCACAGCATCCGCTTCGCAAGCGCTTCAATCCTTTCGGCCAGTGTGGGATTGAACAACACACAATGTAATCCAAATCTCTCCAGAAGTTTGATGTTCTCGGCAAATGGTGTAATAACCTCAAACTCGAATTTACCCTCGCAGATTCGGCTCATTTGCATGATGGCATTCAGCCCTTGGTTGAATGCGCCTCCACTTATCATAGAACTTTCCAATACCGCGATTATCTTCATTTCAGCTTACACGCGGACCAAGGTTTGAATGCCCGCCCAGGATTGCGCGTTCAGTGATCCATTGCCCATCCAATCTTCGCTAATTCCTGGCTTCCATATATTGCCGCGGTAACATTCCAATTCAGGCAGAAAAAAATACCGCATACGGTGAGTCTCATGTAGCTGTTCCACTTGCCCGGTGGCTTTTGTCTCGATGAACACGGTGTAATTCACATCTACAACATTCTCGTTCACATGCATCTCGGGCTCGGCGATCCGAGTGACCACTATATCGTCATCCTCCAGCCGCTTGATGCGCACTTCCGGGCGCTGCGTTAACACAGCTGGGCCGTACCAGAAGTCGAACATAAACATCCCGCCAGATTGAAGATGGGCAGCGGCTGTATCAAACGCGGCCTCCAGATCGTTATTGGTGGTCTGGTAACTCATCACATGAAACAGCGAGATCACAGCATCGTAAGTCTTGCCCGTGCGCACGGAGCGCACATCGCCGTGGGCAAATGACAGCCGTTCTGCAACATCGGGTGGCAGAGCAGCTTTGCGCATCTCGGCGCGGGCGAGCATGGCTTCGCTCATGTCAACGCCGTGAACGGTATAACCCATCCGCGCCAGGTGTTCGGCATGGGCACCAGTGCCGCAACCCAATTCCAGGATTCGTTTTGCTTGCGGCGCCTGCTTGCGGATATGCGCGGCGACATAATCCGACTCGCCTGCGTAGTCTTTGTCGCGGTAGAGCAAGTCGTAATAGCGGGCATAGGCATCGAAGACCTGGTTCATTGCAGAATTTCCTTCACCGCCGCCGCGGAACGTACCATTTGCTCATCAGTCAGCGCCATACCACTGGGGATATAAAAGCCCCGGCGGGCAATTCGTTCGGCCACCTGATGGCTCTCACCCGCGAACAGACCCATCTTGCGAAATACCGGCTGCTCGTGCATCGACCAGAAGAACGGGCGTGTGCCTATGCCTAGTTTGCCCAATCGGGCCATGGCTTCTTTGGCGTCAAAGGGCACACTGTCTTCCAAGACCATGCCGTACACCCAATAGATATTGTCAGCGTAAGAGGTATGCGCCAGCGGCAATTGAATGCCCGGCGTGCCAGTCAGTACCTCGGTGTAACGCGCACCCATGTGGCGCTTGATATCCACAAACTCATCCAGACGTTCTAGCTGAGCCACACCCAGCGCCGCCTGCAGATTGGTCATGCGGAAATTCCAGCCCAGTTCGTCATGCACGAAACGCTGCTCAGGTTTGAAACAAAGATTGCGCAAGGATCGACATTTCTCGGCAAGCGCAGAATCGTCGGTCACAATCATGCCGCCTTCGCCGGTGGTGATGTGTTTGTTGGGATAAAAACTGAAAGTACTGATGTCGCCGAAACTGCCGCATGGCTTGCCCTTGTAAGTCTGGCCATGCATCTCGGCGGCATCTTCAATCACTTTCAAGCCGTATTTATTCGCTATGGCCAGCAACGGATCCATGTCGACCGGCAATCCAAATATATGTACCACCATGATGGCCTTGGTGCGGGGCGTTATGCGTGCTTCGATCTGCGCTACATCCATGTTCCAGGTCGCGGGATCGCAGTCCACTACCACTGGTACTGCCCCAACCCGCACAATGGCGGCGGCGCAGGAAATGATGGTGAAAGTAGGCAGAATAACTTCATCTCCGGGACCTAGTCTCAGCGCCATCACAGAAGCATCCAGTGCTACCGATCCATTGGCAACTGCCACCCCGTACTTGCGCCCCACTTGCGCGGCAAACTGTTCTTCAAACTTCTTGATAAACGGGCCTTCGGAGGATATCCAGCCGGTGCGTATGCACTCGACCAGATATTTTTCCTCGTTGCCGTTGAGCAGGGGTTCGTTGACGGGAATAAATGCGGGTTGGCTCATAAGCTACTTAACAAGGCGAATCTTCTCTGAAGTAACGGGGGAAAAACGAGTCTTGTCTGCTTCGCCCGCATACGGCCCCTGCTTGACCTCAATGATTTCGCTGGCTTCCAGCATCTCGAAGCCATGGCCACCATAGGCCAGCAACACGATGTCGCCCTGATTCAGAATACGGCTCTCCAGATAGTTCTGGTCATCATCGTAAAAGTCCACGCGCACCTTGCCGGATCTGATAATCAATACTTCCTTGGTGAATTGCACTTCGCGCGCTACCGGATTATGTACATGCGGCGGAATGACGTAGCCCTGTGGGCGGTTCATGTAACCCAGTTGCTGGGAGAATTCATCGGGCGTAAAAAACTGGATGCCATCCGCGTGGTAGTTGGCGCGAAGAATCACAGCAAGTGTGATGTCGCCAAAAATGACTGACTCAATCATGAGCTAGATACTCCAACATTCAAAAACGTAAGTGAAGCCATCGCATATCTTTTTGCAAATTCCCGCAAATATTGTTGATGAAAAAGATTCAAACTCCAAGTGCAATAAGCGCATCTTGGCGCTACCGCTTTTTCAGGTGATTAGGCTTTTGAAATACGCGATAGTCTCACGCAACCCATCTTCCAAAGTGACCTTTGGCACCCAACCATCAAGTGTTTGAGTAGCCAACCTGATATCGGGCTGTCGCTGCTTCGGGTCATCCAGTGGTAAAGGCTTGAAACTGAGTTTGCTTCTGGATCCCGTCATTGCCAATACCTTTTCAGCAAGCTCCAACATCGTAAATTCACCCGGGTTGCCAATATTGAGTGGGCCGGTGAAGTCATCTGCGGTACTCATGGTTCGTATCAAGGCTTCGATCAAGTCATCAACATAACAAAAACTGCGTGTTTGGCTGCCATCCCCATAAATTGTAATTTCTTCACCTTTAAGCGCCTGCATGATGAAATTGGATACCACACGACCATCATTGGGATGCATGCGAGGGCCGTATGTGTTGAAAATACGCACTACCTTGATGCGCAGCTTGTGCTGGCGAAGATAATCAAAAAATAGAGTCTCAGCGCAGCGTTTCCCTTCGTCATAGCAACTGCGGGGGCCGATTGGGTTAACTCTACCCCAATAATTTTCGGGCTGAGGGTGTATTTCCGGATCTCCATAAACCTCACTGGTGGAAGCCTGTAATATCTTGGCGCGCAACCGCTTGGCGAGCCCAAGCATGTTGATGGCACCGTGCACACTCGTCTTGGTAGTTTGAACCGGGTCATGCTGATAATGAACAGGCGATGCAGGACAAGCTAAATTATAAATATCATCCACTTCTACATAGAGAGGAAAGGTCACATCATGACGCATCAACTCAAAGCGTTGATGATTCAGCAGGTGCTCCAGATTCCGCTTGCCACCGGTAAAAAAATTATCGACACACAAAACTTCATGCCCCTGCTCTATCAAGCGATCACACAAATGACTACCCAAAAAGCCAGCTCCGCCTGTTACCAATACACGGTTTTCTGATTTCACATTACCTCTTTCTCGTTGGCTGACGATTACTTGTTAAAGTTAATAGGTGGGTCATTATTTATCCAGTCGTCAATCTCGACTACTTTCCGAAAATCACCATTTGCATACAACTTAAAATCGTAAACGTTCCTCTTATGAAAGTACAAGATTCTGGCAGGAAGAAAACGCCACGTTAATCGTCCCCTAACTACACTTATAAGTGTACTCAATAACATTCTTGGCATGCTTAGGGTATTTCTTTTGGCCATCAACGGAATAATTTTACGCCTGTCTCTATGCTGCCTGTAGTCAGTATATGAGTCGCAGAATCCTTGATTTCCAACCCTATTGATCAAATATTTCAGAGTAGTCCTATTCTTTGGAATGATATGTTGAATAATTGATTTTGAAGTGTAGGCAAATTTATAACCCAAGCTCTGAATTTTTATATTAAGACCAGTCTCCCCATCCCCGATCCAGACGCCCGCAGTGTTTTCAGGATTAAATCCACCGCTTTGAAAAAATACCTCTCTTTTAATTGCTTGATGGCAACTATAAACGCCGCAATCAGCTCTGGACACTACAATATCTTCTTGCTTGTTTTTATCGGTTAGACTCAGATAACTATTGATAAGATATTTTCTTATCCATTCAGGGGGATCAACATCAAATTTACCTATCACCAACCCGGTTGCGGTGCCTATCATTGGATCCAACCTAAATACCTTGATTAATTCTTTTAATAAGCACGGATCTGCAATCATGTCATCGTCCGTGAAAAAAAGAATCTCGCCCTTTGTAACCTTGGCGGCACTGTTACGAGCATAATGGACACCTTGCCGCTGCTCAAAAATGTATTTGATAGGTATGCCCGCCTTGCCAACATATCCTTTCACCACTTCACTGGTATTATCCTTTGAGTTGTTATCCACGACGACGACCTCGCAGCGATCCTGTGGGTAATCCTGGGCGAGAAAACTGACCAAAGTCAATGGAAGCAAGTGCGCCCGGTTATAGGTCGGGATGATGATTGATATCAAAGGCCAGTATTCCATCAAAAATATCTCTAACAATCCAAATTAATAAGTCCAACTGGAATCTGTTGGTTATCGTGATATAAACTTTCAAAAGTCTTCACTTCATCCATGGGAAACGCCATGGGTAGCCTACTTCATTCATGGTCCTTCTGATGGCCCTCCACACCATCAGCCGCTCAAGCCAAGACAGGTTATCAGACCACTTGCCAGCCTGCCCCTTGCGCACAAATCCTTCCGGCTCGCGCAGAATTGAACCCGCGCTTTTCTTCACCTCACCATTTAGCTGAATTGGGGTCCCCTCGCTGCCTATTTGGTTCAGCTGAATGAAATCCTCTATTTCCTTGTCGTTACAATCGAATCCCAAAAAATCGAACACTGATCTCAATGTGGTATTGGGCGATTGAACCAAACTCTCATACCGAACTTCAATAAACTGCCGTTGTGGCAGGACGGGTGCTATCCTCCGTACCGCTTCTACATGTTGCCGCCACATGGCTGCCGCATATCTTGGGTTGCTCGGTGCCCAATAGCTTCCCCATGATTTGGATGCGGCAAGTAGTGAGGCAACAACATTCCGGCCGTCCCTCAAGATGAATATGATACGGCTATTAGGCAACAACTCCATAATTTCAGGAAGAAAGAGAGCGTGCGACGGGGTCTTTTCCAGAAATAGCTCACTGTTACCTACACCTTCCAGCATAGGCTGCATCAATTGGAGCAGATATCCCTTCAATATTTCCATGAACTGATCTTCGGTGAGGTAACAACCCATACCAATGCCGGCACGCCCGCTGGTTGAAGTGTCCAAATCCCTGCGCCAGACCCGCAATTGAGGACCGATATAGGCATCAAACAACCCGGATTCCTGGCCGGTATGAATCTTGGGGTGTGCAGCCAGTAACCTTTGCAGCCAAGTAGTACCACTGCGTGGGCTGCCGACCACAAAGACAAGCTTCTGGCTAACCAGAAATAATTCTTCGTTTAGCGTCATTGCAATAAATCAGTCATTCTAACGTAACTCGATTCATCCACTCTCTGCACCCAACTTTCAAAGCCCTTATTGCTTGTTAATTTCGGCATTTTCGCCAATTCAACGATTTTTTGCGCCAAACGATGAGCTGCAAGTCCATCATTTCCGCACAAATTACGATCTATATAGTCTCTGGCAATAAGCCTCACTTCCTCGCGAGACAGCCCCTTTTCTATAATTGCGTCGACTGCTTCGCCTAATAGATCAAAGTCCTGCACTACTGTTATAGCTTCGTAGCCAAGGCAGGCTGGTTCAACCTCTGACAAAGCACACAGGTATATAACCGGGACGCCGCACGTCAATGCTTCAGCAATGGATGATGAAAAATGCGTAACTACTACGTCCGCAGCTTGGACGATGTCTGCGAATTGAGGATCGGGAGAAACCTGAAAAATTACATCCTTGATATTCGAGCTTTCAATGTAATGCTGCAAAGCACGGTAATCTGCTCCATGATGAACCCGGTAAATAAGTTGCAGCTCGGGTCTGGCCTCTTTCATTCGGAGGATTTCAGTAACATGTTTGAGTTCTGAATTTCTCCACTCATTGGTCATGCGCCAGCCGCTATTGTCACAAAAAATACATACTGGACGCTCCGGGTCCAGGCCGAAAGAAGCTTTTGCATTATTGGGCGTCTTTTTTGAACCCATCATATCGATTCGCAAATCTCCTACTGGGAAAATATTGTGCTCGAAAGATTTATAGACACGCCCCATTGCCTCTGTATAGGCATTCCCAGACACGGTGAGATATTCGGATGCAAATGTGTGGCGTGACGTATTTCTCAAGCCACAGACGCCGTGATCCATCCCGAGTGTCGGGATGCCCTGTTTCCGCGCAGGAAGCACATCGCAGGATTCAGAAGGATGGAGATCGAATTGGGATACCACCATATCTGGCGAGCACATCGTTATGATTGCCTCAGTCCGCACCAAAGATGCAGCGGTAAGCGGGATGCCATCGATCAGCTCCCTGCGGATCGCTGCCAGCGCCAATAGACAAAAGGAGCCAAATTCGTCAGAGAAGTATTCGGATAACGCCGGGCTGGTTTTAATATCTGTCATCGCGCGCCTTGTTATCCGCTTTAATTGGTGGCATGCCATTCTCTCTCTGATTCGTATGGCGATCGGTAACGCAGCATGAGATTTATTGATCATTTGAATCCCAACCATGGAAAAATCCTTAATTTGCCCCTTCGTTACATCGCCACCAATTATGTTGACCACCACGCTTATGCCACCATCGGTCACCTCCATCAAGGAATCCTTGATTTGGTCCAGGTAATAGCCCCCATAGCAATTTGCGAGAACCCTTGAAAACTCTTTACCTTGGCCTGCTGATGCCAACGATATAGGTTTTCTAAAATTTGCAAATCTCAGGCCACAAGTTATCTTTTTAACCAATCGAAGCGTTCTGCGCAAACCACCCTTAAGTATCCGTTTCACCAGCGCACGACTGAAAAAATTTCTCCTGTGAGTTGATGTAGGCATTTCTATAAATTCAATGCCAGGCTGCGTCGCAATAATTCGGACAGCCTCTAATTCCAAGCCCGCACTTCCTGTTATTGCGTACAACCTATCTTTATCTGCCGCAAAAGGATGAGATCGACTTCCACAAATTATTCTATTTGGTTGGAATTTATTGACAATCCGATTCATATATCGCCATGCCTCAAGCACCTCCATCAGAGAAAGCACAAGCAGCGATTGATGCATCAGTAATAATGGGTAGCCTCCGAATGCATTTATTTCTTTTAAATTTATATTATTCTTGAGTTCATCAAGCTCGAACCATTCACGAGCCATTTTCCGGGCATCGTCATGCACATTAGTTTTGTTCAAGCTCCAAGCTATCTCTTCGCACGTCTGGCAATCGATGCCCAGCTCTCTTGCAACTAGCACACCCTCAAACGTTGGCGCAACAAATACAATTTCGCCATCAGCAGCTACACAATCCGCGAATTTTTCTGCCCAGACCTTATCTTGTGCTGTAAGCAATAGGCAAATTGTCTTCAATGGATATCTTCCTGAATTTCAATCTATACAGAAAATAAATAGCTTTGGCGTTTCCCTGCATAGGGGATAAATGCTACACACCCATTCATCTTTTTTCTGCCACAAAATTCCAGGATGCGAAGGTATGACCCTGTTTGGGAATTTCTGTCTTATGCGCTTTATGCTCGAGCCTTATCACCTCCATGCCCGCACTTGAAAACAATTCAATCAAATGCTCTTTTGTGGAAAAGTGAACGTTACCTACGCCAACAAATTGGCCTTCAGTGAAATTAACTCGCGTAAATTCATCAATCGGATCTCCCAAACCAAAATCAGAGTGTTCAACCGAAAACCAATCAATGCCGATATATTTAGCGCCTGGCTTCATTGCAGCACAAAGATTTTTTAGCCCCCCCTTGATCGCATTTGTGTCGTTATGCGTCATTGAACTCCGATCAACCACAATGTCATATATGTCCAAATAATTTTGACGGGTAAAATCTCCCGTTTTGAGTCTATCTTTAATTTCCGGATATCTCTCGCGGACCCGCGCTACGATTGAGTCACTACCCTCGATTCCATAATAATCCACACCAAGCGAGAGAAAGAAAGGAATATTAGCGCCAGCACCGAATCCGATCTCCAGAACTTTTGTGCTAGAAGAGAATGGTTTCGCGTAGCGATGCATGTAGCTGACCAATTCAGACCATGGCCAAATTGAGATATTAGATCCCTCGCGATAAACTTGATCCCATTGAGCCGAAAATGACATTTTTACAAGACCATATAACTGATGTTTGGCTCATACTCAAAGCATCGTAGCTCACAATCTCTAATATTTAGTTGTTCGAGCATGGCCTTGGTTTCACCAGGCCAATCTTGGTTGTTAATTTCATCAAATGCGAGCACTGCGCCTTTTGGCATTCTCGGCAATAGAGCCTTCAGTGCACTGACGGTAGGTTCGTAGACATCAAAATCGAGATATAAAAGGGACACCAAAAGATGTGGATTTTTTTCAAGGTACTCAGGTATTTTCAAATTCGCATCGCCCTGAACCAGATCGATTTTTGGGATATGGTTCAAGAATCTATTTTCATCGTATTCCTTCACACACAAATTCAATTCATCGTAGATATTGTAAGCCTCCGAAAACATTCCTTCTCTTACATCAGGCCTATTTAGTACATCAATGGGTGCAACATGCGGGAAACCCTCAAAAGTATCGAACCCAATAATTTTACGATGATAATTGTATGGCTCAAGTGTCGAAGATAGCTTTGCCCAAGTCATCACCCCACCCCCATGGTGCACGCCGCATTCAACGATACTGCCTTTTACTGGCAACTGCAGTTTAAAAATTTCCGATTGAACCAAGAACCTTGCTATGTTTTGACGTCGGACATATTTGGAAAAGTTGGCTAATTTTTTATCAACTGCGCAGGGACTTTCTTCGAAAATCATTATTTATCTCCTTAGTAATTTTGGTTCATGGTTCTTATGCAAAAGTGCGAATATTTCCTGACATCAGAACGTCAAAAGATTCGGGTCCGACATTAAATAAGAGATCAATTACTGACATATAGGGCTCAAAATCACCATGAAGTTGAGGGTAAACAGGATGTTTATAGTCCTGAAAGTGCACCTTTATTCCACAGTCTAAAAATGAGTCAACATCTGCATAATTCCTGCCCTGCGCTCCAAAGATATAGCTGGTAGCACCCAGCTTCTTACACATATCCAGCACTAATTCAGATTTATTGCCCTGAAAATCATGCGTGCTTGCTGTGTCGATGGGAACATTGATGCCGAGTGATTTGAGTCCAAATTCAAGAGTCGCAAAGTTTAAATCAGCCAAATAGGTATAGGTTGTACTGGCTAATATAGTTTCTAACTCACCGATATAGTCTGCGTAGAAGGGAGCCTTACGATAGGCCAGATCGATAGATTTAAAATGTTTTCTGTTCCAGCCATTGTTGACGATTTTGATGTCGCTAAGTTTTTTTTCCAAGTGATCTTTTGACTCAACTGGCACCGATAGCCAAATAGGGCCTGCATTGGTTTTGATCTTGTTCCGATTGTTGAAATCTTTGGTTTGGTATTGAGCAATATCAAAAATACAAAAACGTTCGGAGAGCGCGATCTTGTGAAAAAGACCAAGCCAGGGTAAGTAAACAGGTTGATGTGCGGTCAAAATCATGCAAAATCCTTGGCAATACTCGCAACTCTTTGGGTATTATTAGTTGCAAGCGCGGGGTAGATAGGTAGAGAAATGGTCGCACGTGTGAGCCCGTCTGCTACAGGATATTTTTCAGGCACATCGAGTAACTCCCAGCGCTCCACGGGCACGATGGCGCGTATGCCCTTATGTTGCAATGTCTCGATCAAACGCATCGGCTCAGTGCAACGCATGACCGCTCTATAGCGAACTGGCTGGTTTGTCTCTGCAGCAACAGAGCCAAGCAGGTCTAAACCGGCTTCATAATAAATTCCAAACAAATGCTCACGTTGCTCCAAAAATGTAGGCAACTTGCCAAGTTGTACCCTGCCAACAGCTGCTTGCATATCCGTCATCTGGAAGTTGAAGCGAAGTTTTGCATCGTCACGGCTATCGAATTGGCGGTAATCCATAATCTTCTCAATCAATCCCTTGTCGCGACTAATGACTGCGCCGCCTTGCCCTCCGGTGGTCATCAACTTGGTAGCATAGAACGAGCAAATCCCTATATTTCCTCGCAAGCCGATTCGTTTACCGGCAACCATTGCCCCCAATGACTGTGCTAAATCTTCAATTACCTTAAAGTCGCGGTTATCTGGCAAATCAACGGGAATTCCAAACATCGACGGCGCAATCAGAATATCTATGTCAGCTCGAAGTGCCGCCAACATGTCAACATTTGGACTGCCTTCCTCACAATCGAGATATACGCATTTTCCATCAACAAGCCCGACTGCATTTCGTAACGCAGCACATGCGTATACCGGCAAGCCGACTCGCTTGTTTTTTCCATCCAAGGCCCACAATGCCAAAAAGAGCGCGGCTGATCCACTCGATACGGCTACAGCATGTCCGCTGGGGAGATCGAAGAATTGGCATAGCTCATTCTCAAAGGCTTCAACCTCAGGGCCTTGAGCGACCCACCCGCTGGCAAGCACCCTCGCCGCAGCTGCCTGCTCTTCCAACCCAAGAGTAGGGCGGTTATGGGGAATCATGACGAGCCTCGATTTGTTTATTGTAGTACCCAGGCTTTACTATCGCAGGGTTACCAATCACCAAGGAATATGGGGGCACTTCAACCGGTCCTACTATCGTGCCTGCTGCTATTACGGAATGATGCCCGATAATTGCCCCGCCTTTTATGACTGAATGGGAACCAATAAATACGTGGTCTTCGATCAATATATCTCGGCGCTCAACTTCCGCAGATAGACCAATGCATTTCTTGTGAGAGTCAGCGCAATTAATAGTGACAAAAGATGCGATATCGCAGTTATCACCAATAAATACTTTCGCGCCCTTTGCGTTAACTTCTGACATGCCGCCTATATAAACATCCTCACCAATCACTGGATCACCGACTATCCAAACCAATGGATGAAAACGATTTGCTGGAAAAGTTGTTAGCTGGGTAAACCATGCCTGAAGAGTGGCGTTGTCTGGTTGATTTTTCATGTTCGCATATCTCCAAGTGAAAGTCGCTCTCCTCTTTTAATGTCGCGTGTAGCCCGTAATCCAAGTACGCTGTCAATCATGTCAGGTGACAAGCCACCACCTGGGCGCCTTAAACCAGTATTAGTTTTGTCCAGCGTCTCGCCAAGAGTTATGTCACGTAACGCAACCACACTTCGGCGCGCAACCAATCGCATTTCTTGCTCTGCCTTTGTGGGTCGCACAAACGGGCTTCCCAGCAAAATATTCGCGCTACGAATGGTGGCTATCCATTCGGCGAGGCCTTCCGGTTCTTCTGAAAACCAGTGATCCGGTCCTGGCAGATCATGACTAAACGTGAAATGTTTCTCGAACACTTTTGCCCCACGCGCGACTGCCAATGCCGCCGCAAGGGGCCCTTGAGTGTGGTCAGAGAAACCCACCAGCAGACCAGGGAATGCTTGTTGCAAGGTGGTGAGTTTTACAATGTTCACATCTTCTGGCGGTGTTGGATATTGTGAGGTACATAGCAACAACGCCACCGGGTAGCCATTGAACCAACCCACTGTATCAAGAGCTTGGTGAACTTCCGCCATGTTGCTCATCCCGCAGGAGAGAATCAGTGGCAATTCTGTCTCAGCATAATCGCGCAGAAGAGGCAGATTGGTAAAATCATCTGAACCAACCTTGACTGCAGGCACTCCGACATCCATTAACAGATCGAGATCGCTACGGTTTTGTGGTGTGGAAAAAAAGGTAATGCCTACAGCGTCACAGTGCGCTTTAATTACCTGCCACGTTTCCGGAGGAAACTCATAGCGTTGGAACATGCCCAGCATCGACTCCGTAACAGACTTCCCCTGAGACTTGTAGGTGAAGGTCTGAACAGGGTCGCCGCAGAACTCTTCCGCTTTGAAGGTCTGAAATTTAACCGCATCGGCTCCCGCTGTCTTGGCCGCTTCAATCATGCGCTTTGCAAGGGCAAGATCACCGTTGTGATTAATGCCTACTTCAGCGATGCAATATGGAGGATCGTTGGGGCCTATGCTTCTTCCAGCGATTTCAAATGGTCTTGTTTGATTTAACATGTATCTGCCTTGATTGATCGGTTGCCTTTGGTTACGCCGCCATTAGTACATCCGCCATTCGCTCTGCACCCTTGGCGTCTATAAGCGCTAAGGCTTTTTCTGACATCGCTGCGAGGCAATCATGGTTCAGAGTGAACAGCGCATTTGCATAATCGCCGGCTTGCAGGTTACGGCTCCAGCCGAGATTATAAATGACACCTGCGCGGCCCAAAGCTTGCGCAATCGGAGCTTGATTCTCCGCAAGAATCGCAACCAGCGCCGGTACGCCAAGTGCGCACCGTTCCCAGTTACTTGATCCTCCCGCGCCGATAACAAGGTCAGCCTGGGCAATTAACCTTGGCATGTAGTCCACTTGGCAGTGATACCCCCAATGGAGTTCATCGCACTTTTTGATAATCTCTGGGTTATCGGGATTTGCTTGACCTACAACCACATCCACGTTCTTAGCTTTGCCGAAAATCTCAATGCCATGCATGGCTTTAAGCGTTTCACCCTGGTCATTACCTGCGGTAAAAAATACCAGAATTTTTTTCAATTCGTGCGCCCGTGGTTCAAGATGTTCGCGTAACACTTTAAATTCTTTCCGCAGCAATGCGTATCTTGGCCCCAACAATACTTTACAAGAGGGTGTTACAAAGCTGGCGTAACGCTTATCACCTTCTGCGGAATAATTCTGGTCCAGCAGTACATCGCAGTCGTGATGACGGTTAGCGAGATCATCAATCACCATTAGTCTGCCGGCATGCGGGCGCAGCCGTTTCTCCCAATCTATTTCAAGCCCATAGTGATCGACCACCAGCCAATCGGGCTTCTCGCCATCGAGAGCTTTGACGGATTGCGCGGCATCTTCAGCCTGTGTCACGCCCAAGCAGACAGCATAATCTTCACCATGCGTTGTATCTTTTATCGCCGAGGCGGGCAGCACCGAGATCGGCATAGTCTTTTGTTGAAGCAGGGAGATCAGGTTGCCCGCGTGTTCACGACAGATGAAGTCTGTCTGCACACCGCGTTCTCGCAGTTCTTCCGCGAGGGTCAGACAACGCATAAGGTGGCCAGTACCCATTTGAACCGAGGCGTCGGCACGGAAAACGACTCTCATGCGAGTTGGCGACCCAATGTAAATGCTTCCGCTGCATCTACACCGACGGTGGTACCACGCCAATGCGCCAGATGCTCGACACCTTGCTGCGAACGCGGATGAGGCCAAGCACGCAATTCGGCGGCATAGGCATCCAGTGCGGCAAGCTTGCGCTCGAGCGTATCGCTTATATCCACAAACCAGTTGGGTGCAAAAACCGGCGCGCTGCCGGGAAGTTGCCATTCGGTGCTGGACGGCACCTCGAAACAAAGCAAGGTCTTAACCGGATGGCCAGGTTCCGGGCGGCAGGCTGTAACTACGGCCTCGTGGACGCGCCGATGGTCGATGTTCACATCGCCAGCATGATGAGTAAAAACCGTGTCGGGTTGATACTTGGCAACCAGCGCTTCGATGGGTTTAATAATGTCGAGTAACGCGATTGTATCCATGCGGTTGTCGGGAAACTCGCCGAAGAAGACCGACTTCACCCCAAGGATGTCGCATGCCTTCTGGGCGGCGACTCGGCGAGCGTTAAGCTCGACCTGCTGCTCACCCGCGGTGCCCGCGCGTGAAAACACGCCGTCGGCCAGAAAGGCGATATGAATAGTTGCACCTTCGTCAGCCAGCTTGGCGATGGTGCCGCCGCAACCGAGGACTTCATCGTCTGGGTGAGCGGCGAGGATGAGGATTGATTTCATTTTTTTTCCATTAAAAACCATGTGATGTCGTCATCGGGAAATACGGGATCCCTACGGTAGACAAAACCATAATCAACAAGCTTCAGGTCAGGATACTTATCTAACATTTCACCTGCAAAGTCTCTTTTGAACAAACGCTCTTCATGGCCTCGATAAGAGATGGCAACTGGCGATGGATTGTAATATTCGCCAACCAGGATAAATCGGTTTGATGCTTGGTAAAGTTTTTCGTAAACGACAGGTAGCATGTTTGGGTTGATGTGAATCAATACGCCCCTTATTAGGCTTAAATCTACTTTTTTTGTTATTGGATATTCGAAAACTGTGCCTTCAAATACATTATTTTCACCAATCAAATTCGCGAGTATTTTTGCGGCATTAGGATTGATTTCAACTGCCTTCAGATGGATACCCGGGTAAAGAAGCTGACGCGCCTTTAGATTCATCCCTATGTTTGCCCCAAGTTCAAGACAAGATGAAATTCGGCCAGCTTGCTTAAGTGCTTTCGAAAGAAGATTAAGGTTGGATGCCAACATCTGAGCGCTGTCGTTTCGACCAATGTACTCAGTGCCAAACTCTCCTGCCCAGAACTCTTCTTGTGGCGTTGCATAATTATGCGTTCCGGTCATGGTTCAAGTTCCTTCAATTGATTAAAGATTAACTCTGCTCTCTTCCAATCGTCCTGGGTATCGATATCCTGTACTCGCCACCGAGGAATGATGACGGGCACTGAATGCCGGTCAAAAATGCGTTTGTTCCCAATCCAAGCTGAAGGTCGCCCCCAGTAAAATTGTCCTGCATCATGCAGAGCCGTCGGCAAGTCTTGTGATCGTGTTGAGAAATATTCCGGGAAGAACATTTCTAGCCCTCCTTCAGAACTCTGCTTGAATGACCGAAAGATTGAGGAGGCGAAATCGGTCACAGTGAACGCGTAGGCCCAGTCACCCGCATTTAGGGCATCCCAACCCCGCTTGATGTCTTCTACCTGAACAAAAGGCGCAGTGGCATAAATACAGCACACCGCATCCACGTCAAAGCCCTGGTCTAAAGTCCATTGCGTTGCATGAGCGATAACTTCGGTGGTTCCAGCATAGTCATCAGATAGTTCAACAGGCCGCATGAAAGGCACCTCTGCGCCCCACTGTTTAGCTACCCTTGCAATATCTGCATCATCAGTAGAGACGATGATGAGTTCAAACAAGCCTGACGTTTTTGCTGCTTCAATCGACCAGACAATCATTGGTTTCCCACAGAAGTCCTTGATGTTTTTACGCGGGATGCGTTTGCTGCCGCCACGCGCGGGAATGATGGCGACATTCATGCGCTTATCGCCTCTCGCAATGTGGTTACCACCTGATCTTGCTGAGCTTCTGTCAATGCCGTGTACATCGGCAAACTGATGGCCTCCGAATAATACCTCTCCGCCTCCGGGCAATACCCAGCCTGAAAACCAAGCTCCTCGTAATACGGCTGCCTGTAAACAGGAATGTAGTGCAAATTCACACCTATGCCTGCCGCACGCAATACTTCAAATACCTCACGATGTGTCTTGCCGATTTCAGCAAGTTTGAGGCGAATGACATACAGATGAAGCCCGGAATAACTGTCTGCGTGTTGCCACGGAGTGACCAATGGCAGTTCGGCTAACAGTTTTTCATAACGCTTGGCGATGACATGACGCTTGGCGACAAATTCATCCAGTCGCTGCATCTGGCTCAAACCCAAAGCCGCCTGTATATCAGTCATACGGTAATTGAAACCCAGTTCGATCTGTTGGTAATACCACGGACCGTCCGGCGCGCGAGTCATGTCTGCCGCATCGCGGGTGATACCGTGACTGCGAAGCAATTGCATGCGTTTGGCAAGGCTCTCATTGTTGGTGAGTGCCATGCCGCCTTCACCGGTAGTGATGATCTTGACCGGATGAAAGCTGAATACAGTGATGTCACTGTAGCGGCAATTGCCTATTGGATTGTCTTTGTACTTTCCGCCAATGGCGTGCGAGGCATCCTCGATGATCTTGAAACCATAGCGTAGGCTCAAGGCATTGATATCCGCCATGTCGCAGGGTTGGCCGCACAGGTGCACAGGAATTACGACTTTGGGAAGACGACCTGATTTTTTCGCCTGCACCAATTTCTCTTCCAAACGTTCCGCGCTCAGGTTGCATGTACGCGGATCTATGTCCACAAAATCCACTTCTGCACCGCAATACAGTGCGCAGTTGGCGCTGGCCACGAAGGTGATCGGACTAGTCCAAACGACATCACCCTTGCCTACACTCAGCGCCAAGCAGGCGCTGTGCAGCGCCGAAGTGGCACTGTTGACAGCCACCGCATGCCCAACGCCACAGTAGTCAGACACTGCTTTTTCAAAGGCGGGTACAGCCGGGCCTTGGGTGAGATAGTCCGATCGCAAAACCTCCACTACTGCTAGGATGTCGGCCTCGGAAATATTTTGGCGTCCGTAGGGAATCATCTCAGTCAAAACTTTCCGACTTTGGCGCGATTCTGCTCTATCCAAGCCTGCAATGTGTCAACGCTCATCCATTCAGCATTGTTGTCCGAACAGTAGGTGAAATCAGGTGCAACCTTTTGCCCATTTTTTATGCGGACCGGATCCAAACTCCAACTGTGAATCGCCGGCAGAATCTTGTAGTGGTCGTCATACTCATAAGTATGCGACGCATCCTCGTAACCTATCATCTGCTCGTGCAGCTTCTCACCCGGCCGGATGCCGACGATATCAAGACGCGCTTGAGACGCAACGGCAGCAGCGATATCCGTCAATTTCATGGAGGGAATCTTCTTCACATATATCTCGCCGCCGACCATGTCATCAAAAGCATGCCAGACCAGCTCAACGCCCTGCTCCAGGGTAATCATGAATCGCGTCATGCGCGTATCGGTTATGGGCAGTACCCCTTTGTCCGCAATAGAGAGAAAGAACGGGATCACCGAACCGCGCGAGCCCATGACGTTGCCGTAACGCACTACGCCGAAGCGTGTGTTATGTCCCGCTGCGTATGCGTTGCCCGCGATGAAAAGTTTATCCGATGCCAGCTTGGTGGCACCATACAGGTTGGCCGGGCTGCTTGCCTTGTCCGTGGACAAGGCAACGACCCGTTGCACACCCTGGTCAATACATGCGTCGATCAAGTTCATCGCACCGATGATGTTGGTCTTGACGCACTCGAAGGGGTTGTATTCTGCAGTCGGCACGATCTTGGTGGCCGCTGCATGAACAACGAAATCAATCCCATTGAGTGCGCGTGCGAGGCGATCCTTGTCGCGCACATCACCAATAAAGAAACGTACACGCTTGTCGTCGCCGTAAAGCTTAGCCATCTCCCATTGCTTCATTTCATCGCGCGAGAAAACAACTAGGCGGCGCGGGTTATATTTGGCCAGTGTGAGCGGCACAAAAGTGTGCCCAAAAGAACCCGTCCCGCCGGTAATCAATATGGATTTATTGTTAAACATTAAATTCCTCTGTTTAATTTGTTTTGTCCGGACAACGCATTGGTCTTCATCGCCATCTTGAGTGCTATTGGTCCACCTTTTGCGCCGGATTGTTTATATAGAAGCCGTTGCGTACCTTCGATGGTTATTTCAAATGCAAAAGGATCCGGGTGGTGATAATAATCGGAATGACTGGCTGAGCCACAATCTATAAAGTAACGATCCGGCTTGAAAAGATTGGCGGGAATTACCCATTCGCAAGTCCAGATCCCCGGTTCTCTTTTTTCTAACAACTCAGGATAAGTCTCCCAATCTGTCATGCCCCAAAGGGCGGTTTGTTCTCCCGTAAGTATGTTTATGCCCAAGGAAACCCCGGACAATTGACGCTTTACCTGATAGTTCAAGATTACGCGAATATCTTCATCACTCCGGAAGGATGCCTTTGGAACACCGTCGGCACCGGTGGTTTGGCCTGAAATGAAGCGGAAATCTTTACCTTCCCCTCCAGTAAATATGACTTCGCCGGACTGGCGGGAAAAACCAGCAGTTAAGTAACTTTCCAATACGGCTGGAGTGGCCCCAATATTTGCAACTTCTCCGTGGTCAAGATATACGCAACGGGGGCATAGGCGGCTTATTACCGGCATGTTGTGGCTCACGAACAGTACGGTTCTACCTTCTTTGCCGGCATCTTCCATCTTTCCCAGGCATTTCTGCTGAAACTGGGCATCACCCACCGCCAGCACTTCATCCACGATCAATATTTCCGGCTCAAGGTGAGCAGCTACTGCAAACGCAAGGCGGACATACATGCCGCTGGAATAGCGCTTGACCGGGGTATCGAGAAACTTTTCCACTTCGGCAAATGCGACGATCTCATCAAATTTACTTTTTATTTCAGCCTTGCTCATACCTAGAATGGCGCCATTCAGAAAGATATTCTCCCGTCCACTCAGTTCAGGGTGAAAGCCTGTGCCAACTTCCAGCAGACTGGCTACCCGCCCTTTGATAGAAACCTTTCCCGAAGTAGGTTCCGCAATGCGACTAAGGATTTTTAATAAGGTGGACTTGCCTGCCCCGTTTCGCCCGATGATGCCCACACGGTCGCCCTGCTGAATATCAAAACTGACATCCTTAAGCGCCCAGAACTCTTCATGTGAAGGATCATTTTTTTGTACCGCAAATGGATGAATCAATTTCTGTGTGAACCGCTTGGCTCCATCCGTTAAAACGTCGCGCAATGCGGTATAGCGCTCCTGCTTCTGATGACCGATGATGTATTTTTTCGAGAGGCTCTCGACGGTTATTACCGAAGTCATTTTGAACCTTTGCTTTTGATGATCCCGCGCTGTGTCAATATGTCCATGACCTGATTAACACACTTACTCAGTTTTATCCCTCCGGTATTTACGATGAGTTCAGGATTCTCAGGTTTTTCATAGGGTGAAGTTATCCCGGTGAACTCGGCAATCAGGCCGGCACGGGCCTTTTTGTACATACCCTTCACGTCACGGCTTTCACAAGTCTCGATCGGTGCATCGCAATATATCTCGATAAAATCTCCGTGTTCGACCATGCCGCGCACACGTTCTCGGTCAGCACGAAACGGTGAGATGAATGCAGTTAATACGATAACGCCCGCCTCCATGAAGAGCTTGGCTGTTTCGCCAATGCGACGGATATTTTCTTCCCGGTCTTTGTTTGAAAAGCCAAGATCACTGCACAATCCGTGGCGCACATTGTCTCCATCCAGCACGAACGTGCGTGAACCCTGTTGATGCAGAACTTCTTCCACAGCATGGGCAAGTGTCGATTTGCCGGAGCCGGATAACCCGGTGAACCAGATGATTGCACCGCGATGACCATTTTGTAATTCGCGGCGCGTACGGGTCACGGTGGCGTGATGCCAGACAATGCTATTCATAGGTATACGCCTCCGTGTAACTGCCTCTGATCATCGATTTGCAATACATATAAAGAGCGGTTCTCGATCCTGATAGCAGCTGACATCAGATCACATCCGCAAAGGTTTTTTCCGTTTTACGGAAGTAAAATATTCCAGTGACCAGTATTACAAAGATCAGTGCAAGTGAGAGCAAAAATCCAAGCCAGTACAACTGGGTGTTTCCGCCCAGTATTGCCCAACGAAATCCGTCAATCACGCCCACCATTGGGTTCATTGAATAGAGCAATCGCCACTTCTCCGGGACGATATTGCTGCTAAACCCGACCGGTGATATGTACAGCCCGAACTGCACCACGAACGGCACGATGATTCGGAAATCCCGGTATTTGACGTTGAGTGCGGCAAACCATAATCCCGTACCCATCGCTGCCGCAAAGGCCACGAAAATGAACAAGGGAAGGGCCAGCATGCGCAGATTTGGCTCGAATCCATACCAGATCATCAGGCCCACCAGGATAATCAATGAAATAAGAAAATCCGCGAAGGCGACGATCACCGCGCTGGCCGGAATGACCAGACGCGGAAAATATACTTTCGAGATCATCCCTGCATTGCTGACCAAACTATCTCCAGCACCGCTAAAGGCACTGGAAAAAAATTGCCATGGGAGCAGGGCAGCGAAGACCAGTATTGGATAGGGAACGCCGCCGGAAGGTAGTTTTGCCAACTTGCTGAACACCAGCGTGAATACCAGCATGGTCAACAATGGACGCCCCAAGGCCCACACGATGCCGATGGCCGTTTGCTTGTAACGCACCAGGATGTCGCGCCAGGCGAGGAAGAAGAACAGTTCGCGATAGCGCCACAGGTCTCGCCAGTAATGGCGTTCGGTGCGGCCGGCTTCGATGATAAGTTCTTCAGTTGGCATAATTCTTCAAGTTATTCTGGCAAATGGAGCCTTGGGTTCTTCGAAAGTGTCCTAACAAGGCTTCAATCATTCCCAAACAAATC
>Ga0307375_10001411_pt1 | contig 26362 bp, 27 predicted proteins | sample TR1MG_FD_202531 | JGI IMG/M metagenome (GOLD analysis project Ga0307375, IMG submission 202531) | Soil microbial communities from Risofladan, Vaasa, Finland - TR-1 | ecosystem: Environmental > Terrestrial > Soil > Coastal area > Acid sulfate soil | place: Finland: Risofladan, Vaasa | collected...
GACAAAGCGGCCATTGTCACGCAACGAGAAGTGCATCATGACACCCCCAATTTTAGCGTCGCTATTCGCGCCGCCATGCGCCAAGACCCTGACGTGCTGATGATAGGCGAGGTGCGTGATGCCGAAACGGCCGAAGCGGCCCTGCAGGCGGCGGATACGGGCCATTTAGTGTTCACCACGGCCCATACCCGATCGGCGGCGCGCACCGTGGAGCGCCTGATGAACCTCTTTCCGCCCGAACGGCACTCCACCATCCTCGGCCAATTCGCGGACAGCTTCCTGGGCGTTGTGAGTCAGGTACTCGTCGGTTCAGTGGATGGGCAAGGCAAGGTCCTCGCGTACGAAATCATGACGCCGGACGGCGGGGTGGCGGCCAACATCCGCAAGGGTCGCATCGAGCAATTGAATAACGATATCGACCAGGGTGGCCAATTTGGCATGGTCAAGCTCAACAAGACGCTCGCGCGCCTCGTGCGCGAGGGGCGCATCACGAAAGACGCCGCCATGGGAGCAAGCTATGAACCGCAAACACTCAAGCGCGAGTGCTGATCATGGGTTTACGTTGGTTGAAATCCTGGTCGCCCTGGCGGTCCTGGTCATTCTGGGCGCCGTGTTGTACCCCAGTCTGTTGAGCGAGATCCATTTTTCGGATCGCGCCACAACGCGCGCTCGGCTCGAAGTCTTGCGACGCGCGGTCACAGAAGATTATCTCCGGCATGCCATGGCTATCGATACCCTGCAACCCGGTACGGGGGTCATGGCGCTCGATAGTGCCGCGCAGTATGTCCTGAAGACCGGGCCATCGGCTCCCCCGGGTAACCCGTATGCTTTCCAGAGCGGATTGATACCGATCGCCCAGGACGCGGATACGCCCGCCGCGCAGCTCGCCGTGGATGGGTTTGGCCGACCGTGGACCATCTTTGTGAGCGACCCGTTAACGACGGTGCGCAATGGCGTCAGTCTGACGTATCACACCGTGGCCTTTGTCTCTAATGATGGCGGTCCCGAAAATAGTGCCGGACAGGTTCTGAACCCTGCGACTCAATGGGATGCTGCGACGGGGACGTTGACGATTGGTGGGCATGATGTGGGTGTGGTGGTGAATGGGGCTGTCATTGAACGCCACCTGTTACACCAGACACTCACCACCATGCGCATGATAGCGGGCGAATACGCGACCTACTTTGAAACGCAGTATCAGTCCAATGCCAATCGCGATATTACCATTGACTACTTTGCATCGGCTCCACCGGGTAGCACCAATGCCAGCGCCTGGGATAGTGCGAGCCCCATTGGCAACTCCGCTAATGGCAATGGCTCGGGGTTCGCATTCCCTGGGGGCGTTGTCGCTGGCCTCACACCGACCGCACTGACCGGCCCCTCCGTCTGCGATATGCAACCCATAACGGACCTGAATTTCACCCAAACACTGGGGTTGTCGACAGCCGATGGTAGCTCTGCGTGGGGATACGCATTAGGGGTCGGCAACGGTCCCAACAGTGGTTCGAGCGCAGGGACCTGTTACGGGGACGACCGGGATCCGCAATCGTCAAACAGTGCTCTGCAGCTACCGCCCTATACCGCTTTGATTGGGGCTTGGGCACCCGGCGGGACACTTGTGACGGTGCCTGTGGTAGGAGCGTACTGAGATCGCGTCATGACCGTACACGACATTCTCCTGATCAACGGAACGTGCCTGTGCGTACCGTGTGAAAACCCGCACGAACTCACAGACAGCCTTGAAAAAGATGCCGCGTATGGGGGCCAAACCGCAGCCACTGCTAGCTACGGGAGGGTTTTCGGTTAAAACCGGCCGCGGATGCTAACCTCAGTCGTCTTGATCGTGGCTGAGGTTAGGGTGCCATCCAGCGAATTCGTTTGGGCCGAACTCCCCATACCGCTCTCGCTCTCATACCCATAGCTCACACTGGCCGATACGCTTTTCGTGAGGTCTTTGGTAACGGTGATCGTGGTTCCCGGGTTGTAGCTATTCCATGGAGCCGCTGGGTTGAACGGCCACGTCACACTCGTCACTTTGGCACAGCTGATGCCGTTTAGGGAGGGGGCGACCATCCCATTATCTAGGGATTGGAAAATACTGCCCAACCAGTTATGACAGAAAATCTTTTTTGATGAACCTAGCTACATGCTTAGAGTTCCGTAGTCCATCCTGAATTCTAAGTAGTAAAAGTTCGGTAACGTCCTCGTCAAGCCGGAAAATACCGTTATTAATACCCGCACATAAATCTGATTCCGAGCGAATTGACGCGCTGCTGTATAAGACATAGGTTAGGCGCGTAACAAAGCGGTGTTCGCCTGGCTGAATTAAGCATGCAGTATCGTAGCGCGTCCCGGATACGGTGCAGAGCGGCACAAGGATGTATTGCGCACCCGGGTAGCATTGTTTTCGGTAAGGACCGCCTGAGATAACGAATAAATGATCGCCCTGGGGACCGCTAGGCATGGACAATGCATTACCTTCTATGGGCGTCCAATTATTCATGCCCAATTAGTTTCTATTGGTTTTTATTTAAGGACAACAAATTTGCCGCAACCCAAGCCTGTTGTTCGATGCTTTCTAAGATCGCAGTAATTTGGTTTTCATTGAATTCTAATGCACGAAAGAGCGTTTCCAGTTTGATTGGAATGCTTGATCCGTCCGGGTCTTCCCATTCAGGGCAGTTCTTCGGATCATGAGTATAGTATCGCAATTTCGAAGCAGACCAGCTACCGAACTTCTTCCAAATATCTTCCAGAATATCGGCATCGGCCTCACTGAGTTGGAGAAGATCATCGGCAGATGCAACGCCACTATCTGGCCTTAACGTCATATATCGATCTTCGCGTTCGGCGATCAGCTTATCCCAATAGCTACCGCCGTCGCGCTCTTCAGGCGCAGCATTGATAAAATTGAGTGTGGCGGACAAAACCGGCCCATGCGGCATAGACACTAGGGCGTCACCTATGATGGGCTCACCAAATAATCGATACGACTCCCGCTCACTGAGATACATAAGCTTCATCAGCTTAAGCAGGGTGATGCTCCCGTTTCGCTGCGCAGTTTTTAAGAGAAAGAACGCAGCAACCTCAGCCGCTTTCGCCTCCTGAAACAGGGGGGACATCTTGTATTTAGCCATAGGCATATTATGCTCATTTACTATAAGATTAATCAAGCTTAAGCTTAGCCGCTCTCGACAGCGGTAGAACGCGCCACCAAAACCAGTTTAGTCCATCCTCCCCACCAAATCCTCCGCCCTTAAATGCGTGCACCGCTTCAGCATCTGCATGGTCTTATGTCCCGTAATAAACCGCGGGGCCGGAAAGCCCTGACCCCAGGGGCCACCATTCTCCGAGGCGCGCGCGACCTCCACGGTTCGTTCGTGGCTTGCTAGCGGGCCATCGGTGAAGATCGCGTCACAAAAGGTCTCCGCAGTGGTTGACTGCGTGACGACATCGCGCAGTACGTGGGTAAAGAGGGGGAGGTCATCGGGCGCCAGAGTCAAGCCTGCGGCTTGGGCGTGGCCACCAAAACGGACCACCAAGCCAGAGTGGCGCGCTACGACCGCCGCGATCATGTCGCGAATATGGATGCCAGGAATGGAGCGTGCGGAGCCTTTCAGTAGGCCATCCGCGCCGACGGCGAAGGCCACGGTAGGTCGCCCCGTTTGCTCGCGAATACGCGCGGCCACGAGTCCGACAACACCCTCATGCCATAAAGGATCATGCAAGCAGAGGACAGGAGGCATCTCGCTTAGGGTCAGGTCCTGGCTAACCAAGGCCTCCGCTTCTTGGCGCATGGTATCCTCGATCTGCCGCCGTTCCTGGTTAATACCGTCTAAGTGAGCCGCCAGTCTGGTCGCGGTCTCGTCGTCATTTGTCAAAAGGGCCTGAATACCCAGCGTCATATCCTGCAGGCGGCCGGCCGCATTGAGGCGGGGCGCCACGGCAAACGCGAGGTCATCCGATGTGAGCAACGAGACATCCCGACGGGCGGCCCTCGCCAGCGCCCGAATACCGGGAGGCCCTGACTGGCCCTTGATCACCTTGAGTCCTTGAGCCACCAAAAGGCGGTTGATGCGGTCCAGGGGCACGCAGTCGGCAATCGTGCCCAGGGCCACGAGCGGCAACAACGCCGCGAGACTGGGGCGCGCGGCGGGCCAATCGAGCGCCAGGAGACGCTGACGCACCGCTATCGCCAGCAGGAAGGCCACGCCCACGCCGGCGAGATTGACGGCCCCCGAGGGGTCGTCTGTCCGTCGCGGATTGACGATGGCAAAAGCGTCCGGCAAAGAGTCCGGGGGAGATGGTGATCGTCACGATCACAGGGACATGCGCGGCCTGCAGGACGGCGATACCCGCGTGACTCGTAATGCCGTTGTCAACGGTCACGACCAAGCGCGGGACGGGCGTCAGCGACAGAATGCGCGCCGCCAGGGTCTCGGTGAGGCCGTATCCTTCCAGACGCCGATCGGGCACGACAAAATCGACTTGGCCCTCGAAGCCCCGTAAGGCCCGCACCAGGACCGCCGTGGCGGTGGCCCCATCAGCATCATAGTCGCCGGCAATCACGACCGAGTCTTGGTCGATGACCGCCTGCGCCAAACGTTCCGCGGCTTGGGGAAGGTCCGTAAGGTTCGCGCCAGATGGAAGAGCATCCCAAGTGAGCGCAAGTTCCCGGGCCTCCCGAACGCGTGCGGCATAGACGCGGGCCAAGACCGGATGGAGATCAGGCGGCAAGGAGACCTGTGGGTGGAGCGGGCGAGTATGAAGAAGGACCGTCATGCGGAGATCGTCGCATGACGTGGGGAAAACGCAAAGACGACGTGGATGTCTAGGCTCAGACCCGATAGGCGGTTTTGGGAGGGCGTCCACGCCCGCGCTTTGGCTCGGGGAGGGAATGCTGCGGGGTGGGCACCAGGGTCAGAGGGGTTCGTCGAAAGCTCTTGAGCCACGTCTCGACCTCATCCATATCCCAAATGCGGGATTTGGCGCCTGGGACTTGGATATAGGGAGGAACCAGTTCGCCTCCTTGGATACGTTTTTGAAGGCGGTCAATGCTGATCCCCAAAAGGTCTGCTACATCATGGTCACTGCCTCGTCGCATTATCGTCGCTCCGCAAAATCTTCAGACGATTGTGAACGATGTGACACGGCATAGGCCGGTGAATAGGGCCATTATCAGCGGGTTATTTACTTACTGCAGGCGTTGGGCCAAATCCTCAGCCCGCAAATGGGTGTAGCGTTTCAGCATCTGCAGGGTCTTGTGCTCCGTAATGGCGGCCACCTCCATAGGGTTAAGACCCTTCTTATGGGCCATGCGGCCCACAATGAAGAGCCTGGAGGTGACATCATGGCGCAGATCATGGAAGGTTAGGCCTTCAGTACCGGACGCTCCACAGGTGCGCTTATATCAACGGGTGATGAATCGCTCTATCGCAAGTTCTACCCCTGAAGACTGGGTCTGGGAGTGGGTTCTTGATGGTACTGACTGACGTTAATAAGAAGGGCCTCATATGAGGCCCTTCTTATTACACGTCGTTTAGTGCGTCGCTAGCGGTGCTGTTAGTGACGCAATCATGACCTCGGGGTCCGCAGTCGCGCGACCCTTGACCCTTTATCTGTTTCTGCGTCGGTCGTGGCTGAATTAGTCGGCGTGTGATGTCCTGCGCCTCACGGTCCCTGATCGCCCGCGCTTCCGTTGACATGGTCCTGTGCTGTTGTCTCATGGGCTGACTCCTGGCAAGATTTTAGTTTCTGAATAAGTGGTCGCATATCGTCATTAGGGTTATGGAATAAAGACTCATTAAGAGCCCCGACAAGTTCCTCTTCTTCTTTCTGGAGAGGCCGAACAACTCGGAATAGCGTCGCAGCTTCCTTTCGGTCGATAACAAAGTTGTGTGATGAATATCGCATAACGAGCGTATCCAGTGTGCCATTTTTCACATTCCCGCCCTTAAGGCGCTCGCCATAATGCATGGCAATCTGGATTGCCCGCTCATTCTCTCCGAGCTTTACCGGATCAATCTGTTCATAAATTCTGCCATACAAGCTGGCGGCGAGATTGGTGGCGATCTCGGATGCCATCTTTGTTGATATTGAACCACCGCTGCCGGTGCGGATTTCGATCAATGCTTCACGAAATGCGGCTCGCGCCCGCATGTTCAACGATAGCAGGGCTTGGTTAATGTCGAGGCCGGAAGAATATTCAAAAAGCTCGTCCTGTTTGCCAAGCTGGACATCGAGCGGGCCAAGTTCGCCGTCATCTGCAATGATTAATTCATCTGCACCAATAGCAATCAACGAACCTGCGCTCTTACAAAGGCCCGGTATTAACAAAATAAATTTGCGGTAATGCGTCCTTGACGACGCGCGCTATTTTGTACGCCGCATCAGCATCCCCGCCTCTAGTTCCCATGATCAGCAAACAATTGCTTCTCTTCTGTTTTCCAGATGTCCGTACCTCACGAACAAAATGACGGGCTCCTGCCCGATCAATTCCTCCTGAATAGAGATATACATCAGCGTCCAGCTGATCTGCAACCGCTATGGAAGCCGCGGCTATTGCCTCATCCATATCTCTGTCGCTCATTAAACGGCGCTCTTTAAGTAGGCAAATGGTTTATGGTGTAACGGCATAAGAGAAATAATAGCACCACCTGATTACTGATTACCAAAACTAAATGACAATTTACCCCAACCGCCCCACCAAATCCTCAGCCCTCAGATGCGTATACCGTTTAAGCATCTGTAAGGTCTTGTGGCCCGTAATGGCCGCCACCTCCATGGGATTGAGCCCCTTCTCAAACAGTCTGGAGGTCGCCTCATGGCGCAGATCATGGAAGGTCAGGCCTTCTATCCCGCTGACCACACAAACCCGTTCGAAGGCCTGACTGATCGACTCGGGGCGCAAGCTCCATACTCGGCCTCCGCTTTGGGTAGGGAGGGTATCAAGAACACGGAGAGCCGCCGTGGACAGCGGCACCCGCCGTGGCGTCCCGTTCTTGGTCTCCGGGATCAGTAGCACCCGGGCCATGCGGTCCACGTGCTCCCATCGCATGGCCGTGATCTCGCCCCGACGCATGGCAGTTTCGATGGCCCAGGTAATAATCGGACCAATCTCGCCCCCGTAGGTGAGAGCGGCACTGAGGAGATGGGGAAGTTCGTCATTAACAAGGCGGCGAGTGCGTGCGTTAGGGGCGGGCGGTCTCCGGATGTCCCGTATCGGGTTTGCGATCTGCAGCCCCCACTCCTTGCGAGCTGTTTCAAAGACATGCCCTAGGATATTCATTTCGCGCCCGACCGTGGCGGGCGACACCTCTTTGAGACGAGCGTCCCGCCAGAGGGCGATATCGACACCGCGAATGGAGGCAATGAATTGGTGGGAGAGGGTACTTTTCCGGAATTGACTGATGCGGATACGCTCAATCTCCGCGCCTTTTTTGGCCGGTACAATCTCCCGTTCGTAACGATCGAGAAGATCGCTCAGGAGTGTGTTTTCGGCTTCAGCCCGTGAGACGAACACACCACGGTCCATTTCCCCTTCGGTTTGGCGCGCCCAAGCTTCTGCTCGGACCCTGGTCTCGAAAGTTTTGGTTTGTACGGGATGTCCCCGCCGACGGACGCGAGCACGCCATTGGCGGTCGCCGCGTTTTTGGATGGTCGCCATTACGCCCCTGCTTTCGATTGTAAACCGAAACACAGTGGACCAAATTTGGACCAAAAAATCAATTTTCGAAGTCTAAGTTTCTGTAACTTACTGATTTATATGGTGGGCGATAGTGGGTTTGAACCACTGACCCCTGCCGTGTGAAGGCAGTGCTCTACCGCTGAGCTAATCGCCCACTGTGGGAGCAGTTTACGAAAAAGGAAAGGATCGGTCAATTTAAGCCGTGGGTTTGTTAGAATAAGCGCATGACCGACAAACAAAAGACCGCAGACCGGGCGCGCTGGCTGGTGCGCTCCCACCCAAACGCCATTTTATCAACGCTCTCAGCCGAGATGGATGGCTGGCCGTTTGGCTCCGTGGCCCCTTATATGCTCGACCATGAAGGGTGCCCAATTCTTTTCCTGTCAGATCTGGCCCAGCATAGTCGCAATATCCACAAGGACGACCGGGCAAGCCTTATCGTTTGGGAAGACGGAAAGGAGGATATCCAGCAGGCCGGGCGCGTAACCCTCTTGGGCCGGGCGTCGCGGATGGAGAACACGGACGCCCTGCGAGACCGTTATCTGCGTTATCTGCCGCAGGCGGAGCAATACATCGCCATTCACGACTTTCACTTCTACCGGTTATTTGTAGACCGCGTCCGCTTTATTGGCGGGTTTGGGGACGTCCATTGGATAAGCGGGGAACGTTATCGTATCGACCCGAAGTCGTTTGATGCCACCCTTGGGGAGGCGGAAGGCAGCGCCGTTACGCACATGAATACGGGACACCAAGAGGCCCTCATCCGGTATTGCCGGGCCCAGGGGGTCGAGGAACCTGAGCCTCGCCTCCTTGGCATCGATCCCGAGGGCTTCGACATCCAGACTCGCGGCCGGCGATTGCGGATCGCTTTTGATGCGCCGGTGCGTGACGCCAAAGGCATGCGCGAGGCCTTCGTGCGCTTATCGGAGTCTTTAGCTGCTAGCGACAAGTTGCCAGGATCCAGTACCGGATAGCTGGAGCTGGGTTTTGTGGTAGGCGTTCAGGGTTGCGCGATGGCCGACACTTATGACCGTGCTCGCGGGCAGATGCACGCGCAATAGCGTATAGAGCTGTGCCTCGGCGGCTTCGTCCAAGGCCGATGTGGCTTCATCCATATAAATCCACTGGGGTTTTTGCAGCATGATGCGCGCAAAGGCGATACGTTGCTGTTCACCTAGCGAAAGAATGAGAGACCAAGACTTGCTCTCGTCTAGACTCTTCACGAGCCGCGGAAGCCCGACCATGGTAAGCGCCTCGGCCAGGGTGTCGGTCGCGGTATCAGGCGCCCCATGGGGATAGAGCAAGATCTCGCGAAGGCTCCCTAAAGGCAGATACGGTTTTTGGGGCAGAAAAAGTGAGATCTTGCGCGCCGGTGTGGCCACCTCGCCGCTGCCAAAAGGCCACAAACCTGCGAGCGTGCGGATCAAGGTGCTCTTGCCGCTCCCCGAAGGACCGGTAAGGAGCATGGTCTCACCAGGTGCTACCGTGAACGACAGGTTGGAGAGGAGCGGGCGGCCATCCGGGACATGCAGACTCACAGATTGGAGACGGAGATCGTCTCCCGTGATGTGGGTTAGGGCATCGTGATCGATCGCCACGTCCCGGACGCCTTGCATATGCTCGCTAAAACCGCTCAGTCGGTCGACTACCGCATGCCAAGTAGCGAGTTCCGGGTAGATGGTGACGATATAGGAAAGCCCCCCCTGGACCTGACCGAAGGCCGATGCGATCTGCATGACAAGCCCCAACTGAATCTGCTTGGCAAAGAAGCTCGGGGCCGTTACGAGAAACGGGAAGATAATCGCGACCTGACTATACCCGGAAGAAAACCAGTTGATGATCTTTTGGCGCAGCATGATCGCCCAATAATTGCGGAAAATAAAAGCGAATCGATCCCCCAGCCCTTTGTGCTCCTGGTCTTCGCCATTATAGAGGGCGATGCTTTCGGTGTTTTCCCGGACTCGCACGAGGTTGAAACGGAAATCCGCATCAAACCGCTGCTGATTGAAGCTCAGATTGATGAGCGGGCGCCCCAGTTTTGACATAAGCCACGTACCGATGACCGAGTACAACAAGGCGGCCCACACGAGATAGCCCGGAATTTTCCAGCTGTGCCCGGCAAAAGGGATCGTCAGCCGATTGGAGAGCGTCCAGAGCATAGCGACAAACGAGATGATGGTGACAACGGAGCTCAAAAGGCCCAGAGACAGCCTGATGGTGCTCCGGACAAAATCCGTGGTGTCGTTGGCGATACGTTGATCCGGGTTATCGGTGCCGTCGCCTAGGATCTGCATCCGGTAATAGGTGCGCTCCGCGAACCAATCCTTGAGGTAGCTGTGGGTCATCCATCGCCGCCAGCGGATCTGGAGCATTTCGCTTAAATACGTTTGATAGACGTAACCGACGATATAAAGACCTGCAAGCCAGGAAAAGCGCAATATAGCGCTCCAGAACGTAGGCTCATCATAGTGTTGGAGGGCATCATAGAAGCCGTTGTACCACTCGGTAATCAGAACGCTGATATAGACGAGACCGAGACTCAAACCGACGACGAGGGCCAGGAGGCCGTAGGCCGACCAGCGCTCCTCGGACTTCCAGTAGGGCATGGCGATGCGCCACGCATTGCGAAAGAATACGCGGTTAAACCGTTCCATCTGCAATTAAACCCTCGGCGCGTTTTAGTGTTCTTGCCCCTCGGACCGCGTCGGGGCTGGTTTCGTTCCCGATAATAGCATGAGGACAGCCGGTGGCCGCCGGTATCTTGGTTTAAGAAGCCTCTCTCGGGGTCTGCGAGTCGAACATCGGCCCGTGAGTCCCAAAAGGCAATGGGGATGGAGGCCACGACCCATTAGACGATTGCCTGTGGCGGGGAGCTTAGCCGCCGTCACCTTGCCATAAGGCCGCAGGCTCCTCATGGAGCCCGTCGACCTCATACGCCCGGGGATCCATCCAAAATGCCGGCTGGCCGTCCCCGAGGTATGAGGGCATACGCCCCATGGCGGGGCTTGCCGGTATGCGGCGCAATCGCGGCCTTTGCGCAAGATATTTTCTGTGCCCATTACGACAGCGGTTTTTATCCGCGTGCGCGGTCTACGATGGCAGTATGGGTGTGGGCGGGGTGTGGGCGATGGCTCGTCGTTCTCCTGATGATCGTCAGGACACCAGAGATTTCAGGCGAGCAGGCAAGCTTACACCACAGGCTGTGGATAGCTCGCCCCGATAAGGCTAGTGCCCGCTGCCCGCTATCGTGTTGGCTACCGATCGTAGCCGATGTTGCCTAGTTATGTTTTACGGGGCCGGGTTCGGGGACTGTGCGTGGATCGCATCGATTGCAGTCAACATTTCCGATGTGAGGACCACCTTGGCGTTGCTGATGTCTTCTTTTAGCTGATCAAGGGTTCGGGCGCCTATGAGGGTAGAGACCGTGAAAAAGCGCGAGCGGACGAAGGCCAGCGCTAACGCGCCTAAGGGAACCCCGAGGTCGTGAGCCAGTTGGGCATAGGCGCGTACGGCCAGCTCGATCGGTGGCTTGCGGTAGCGCACCCCAAACTGTGGGAAGCGGTTGAGCCGTGCTTGCGGATCATCGTGCCCGAGGTACTTACCCGTCAAGAGGCCGAAGGCCAGTGGACTGTAGGCGAGCAGGCCGATTTTTTCCCGATGGCAGACCTCGGACAAACCCGACTCGAACAAACGATTCAGGAGGTTGTAGGCGTTTTGGATGGTCACGATCCGGGGCCGGCCGAGGCGAGTCGCCGCGTCCAAGAAGCGCATGGCGCCCCAAGGGGTTTCGTTACTGAGGCCTATGTAGCGCACCTTGCCCTCTTGGACCAGCGCGTCTAGCACAGTCAACTGCTCGTCGATGGCCTGCGCGGCATCATCGTTGCCCTGCGGCTCATAATGGGTCTCGCCAAACATCGGCACCGGACGCGCCGGCCAATGAATCTGGTAGAGATCGACATAGTCGGTCTTAAGGCGCTTGAGGCTCGCCTCCAAGGCCTCACGGATATTGGCGCGATCCAGGGCCTTAGGGCCGCCTCGTATCCAGGTAAATCCACGCGCGGGCCCCGCGACCTTAGTGGCAATGACGAGCTTGTCGCGGGCCTGGCGCGCCAGCCATTGGCCGACAATCTCTTCGGTCGCACCTTGAGTCTCGGCGCGTCCGGGCACCGGGTACATCTCGGCCATGTCAAAGAGCGTGACGCCCTCGCTTAGGGCATAATCGAGCTGACTGTGAGCAGACTGAGTGTCGGTCTGTTCGCCGAAGGTCATAGTACCTAGACCGATATCGGAAACGACGAGCTCGGTGCCGGGAAGATTGTGAAGGTTCATGGTGTGACTTTGCCAAGGAGCACGGCAGGTGTCAAATGGCGGCGATGGAAAGTCGGTTTGCTATACTGCGCAGCCAAACAGCGAGGACACGGGGATGCGGGCAGGACGGGAAGCCGGAGTAGCGGAGTGGATCGACACGGCGGCTATCGGCCCTGGCGTGTTGAGGCACGGCGGATGTTTTATCGATTGCCATACTAAGGTCCTGTGTCCCACAAGCCCCGCGTGTGGGTTCCTTATGAGGCGCGAGCCGGGCGCCGGGATTCGTTGCACGACAACGCCGCGCGTGAGCCTGTGGTACGCAGCGGCACCGGCGCGAGTCGGCGGTGGGCTGCGCGCAATGGCGCGAAGATATCCACATGATGCGCAGAGCTTGGGGTGGCGACGCACGCCATGACGGATTCGCAGGCACGTAAAGGGATCGTGATTTTCGGGGCATCCGGTCAGCTCGGGCGGGCCCTAGCGCGCGCCCTGGCGGGTCTTGGGCCCGTTACCGCCTTGAGCCATAGCGAATGCGATGTCGGCGACAGCCAGGCGCTGCGCGCGGTGGTCACTAGGCTCGCCCCTGGAATCTTGATCAACGCATCCGCTTATACTGCCGTCGATAAGGCCGAAGATGAGCGCGTCGCGGCCTTTCATATCAATGGGGTGGCACCGGGGCTTATGGCCGATGTGGCCTTACTGAGCGGGGCGTGGCTCATTCATTATTCGACCGATTATGTGTTCGATGGGCGCGCAAGCCGCCCGTACGTCGAGACCGATCCGACGAGCCCCTTAAGCGTGTATGGGGAATCCAAACAGATGGGTGAGGCGGCAGTGCTCGCCCGCCCGATCGTGGGTTTCGTGCTGCGGACCGCGTGGCTCTATGATCGCGGTGGGCGCAATTTTCTGACGACGGTCGCGCGGCTCGCGGCCGCCGGACCGCTGCGGATCGTAGCCGACCAGTTCGGGACACCGACCTCGGTGGATGCGTTGGCCGATGCGACGCGCGCCTTGATCGTGCATCCTGAGGCCCGCCATAAGGGCGGGCTCTATCACGCCACCTGTAGTGGGCACACGAGTTGGTACGGCTTTGCGCAAGCGATTGTCGACGCGTTGGGGCTTTATGTCCCGGTGACGGCGATCGGTACCGAGGACTACCCAACCAAGGCCGCCCGACCGGCCTATTCCGTCTTGGCTAACACCAAACTCCAAACGGCCTTTGACATCGCGCTGCCGCCTTGGGGAGTAGCCTTGGCGGCGGCCGTTCGGAAGGCCCCATGAAGATCCTGGCCATCGAGACGGCAACCCCGATCGCCTCGGTTGCGGTCAAAATCGGTGATCGTCTGTTCGAGCGCCGCCTAGCAGACCCTGCGGCCCGGGCCGAGGGCGTCTTGGATCTGCTGCGCGCCTTGTTAGCTGACACCGGGCTGGATCTGGGTGCGATCGATGTGATCGCCTTTGGGCGCGGGCCGGGATCGTTTACGGGCTTGCGAGTAGCTGCTGCGGTCGCCCAAGGACTCGCCTATGCCCGGGGATTGCCGGTGATCCCAATCTCCTCTCTGGCCGCGCTCGCCCAGCAGGCGCAGGGGACCGAGATCCTAGCGGCCATTGATGCACGGCGGGACGAGGTCTATTACGGCCTATTTCACCGCGCTGAAGATGGTCTAGTTGAGCCGGTCGGGCCAGAGGGTCTCGGGCCACCGGCCTCATTAGAGCGCCCACAAGGGGCATGCATCGGGATCGGGAACGGCTTCGATCACTATGCCGCCATCTTGCGCGCGCGCTGCGACATCCCCTACGAGTCGCATAAAGTGCCGGGGGCACAGGCGATTGCCGTCCTCGCGGAGCGGGCCTTTAGGCGCGGCGAGCAGGTGATACCGAGTCGGGCGTTACCGGTCTATTTGCGTGACGATGTCGCAAAGCCCGGCCGCGCACCGTGATAGAGTGGCCTTATGGAAACTGATATCGAGGCGGTAGAGTTTGGGGCTGTTGCTCGTCTGCTCGAGCGCCTGACGTCGACCCCTTATGGGGCCGACGCGGCCCATGCGCTAACCCCCGCACCAGATCAGGAGACCGCGCAACGCATGCAGGGGTCGGTGACCGCGGCGCGGCTTGCGATCGAGCAGGGAACGAGCGGCATCGGGCGCTTCCCGGACATTCGGGCGGCGTTGCGGCAAGCGGCGCAAACGGGCAGTGCCTTATCCGGTATGGCGCTCGCCCATATCGCCCAGCTGTTGCGCCTAAATGAAGACGTACAGGCCTTAGTGGCGCGCCACGAGAACCTCTATCCGGGTCCGGCGGGGGATTTGGCGCCGCCGGCGATACTGCCGAGCGCGCTCGCCGCGGCGATCTTAGCCACCGGGCGAATCCAAGATACCGCAAGCCCAAGGCTCACCACCTTATCGGCGCGTCTGACCGAGCAACAACAGGCTATTCAGGTCGTACTAAAAAAACGTTTGACCGAGCTTGGCGTCAAAGAGCCCCATGCCGAGAGCATCGTGACAAGCGGGGCGCGGCTCTCACTTAGCGTCAATGCCGAACATGCCGCCAAGGTCAAAGGTGTGCGGCGAGGGTCTGCCGCCAACAGCCGCCAGCAGTTGGTGGAACCGCTCGAGGTCGTGGCACTCAACAACCGGCTGGAGGCGACCGCCGGTGAGCGCGATGCCGAGGAGCTCATCATCCGCCGGGCGCTGACCGACCAAGTGCGCGCGGCGGCGGCCGCGTTTGACGTGTTACTGGGCGCACTTTCGTGGATCGATTTGGCGTTTGCCGGCGGGCATTTGAGTGTGCATATGAACGCGAGCCCGCCACGCTTCGATACGGCGCCGGTATTGCGTCTTGAGGCGGCGTATCACCCAGCGATGCTCTTGGCATTTGCCGACAAGCGCGGACCTGAGCCGGTACCGCTGTCGATTGCGCTCGATGCGCATGCCCCGATGTTGTTGATCACAGGCCCCAATACCGGTGGGAAGACCGTGGTCCTAAAGACCGTGGGTCTGCTGGTAACGATGGCCTATTGCGGTCTCCATCTGCCCACGGACGGGGCGGCGGTGATCGGGAATTTTACCCGGCTCATTGTCGATATCGGTGACCATCAGAGCCTTCTAAACCAGCTCTCCACGTTCGCAAGTCACGTCGAGGTCCTAAAGCGACTCCTGAGTGAGGCGGATGCCGGAACACTCGTCTTGATGGATGAGTTAGGGACGGGGACTGACCCGGAGGAGGGCGCGGCGCTGGCGATGGCGGTCCTAGATGAACTGGCGGAGCGTCAGGTGCGCGGTATTATCACTACTCATTTAAGTCCGCTTAAGGCCTACGCTACCGAGCACTCCCATCTCACCAATGCCACGATGGTTTTTGACAGCGAGCGCTTAGTACCCACCTACAAGCTCGAGATCGGCAAAAGCGGGTCGTCGCATGGGCTTACAATCGCTGAGCGCCGGGGTTTGCCACCGGACCTGTTGCAAGCGGCGCGATCACATCTGGCGCGGATAGCGGCCAGTCACAAGCTATCCCCCTAAGAGCCCGGCGACGATTCGCCCGCGTCCTAGGCCCAGCGCCCACAGCCTTGCGGCGTGCCTGACTACTGGGGCTTTACGTCGGCCGGGGCGGCGCTGGGATGGGGCTTTAGGCGCGCCGTCTGGATGGCGGTCCCGCGCGTACGCACGATCTCGATTAAGTAACCGTTGAGGAGCAGGCTGGTCCCGGGTGCGGGGATGTCCTCTAGGTATTCCGTAATCAAGCCGTTTAAGGTCTTTGGCCCGGCGAGCGGAAGCCGCCAGCCCAGCGTTCGATTGAGATCCCGAATACTGGTGCTGCCATTGATGAGAAAGCTGCCGTCCGGCTGTGGGGAGATGTCGGCTTGGACACCGGGGGCCTGGGTTGAGAATTCCCCGACGATCTCCTCTAGGATCTCCTCTAGGCTTACGAGCCCCATCAAATCACCGTACTCATCTACGACCAGCCCGACATGGCGGCGTGCGGTCTTGAAGTTGAGCAGTTGCGTCGAAAGCGGCGTCCCTTGCGGTATATAGTAGGGTTCTAGGACGATGGACTCCATCGTTTCCCGGGTAAGGCGTCCGGCCAACGCCAAATGCAGCGCTCGGCGGACATGCAACATGCCGACGACGTTATCTAAGCTCCCGCGAAACACCGGGAGCCGCGTATAGTGGCTGCTGCCGAGGACTTCTAGGATCTCATCCCAATCAGCATCCAGGTCAAGCCCCTCGATCTCGCCCCTCGGCACCATGACATTTTCGACGGTACTCTTTTCGAGGTCCAAAATTCCCAGCAGCATGGATTGGTGCGCCTTGGGAATCAGGGTTCCGGCCTCCATGACAACGGCCCGCAACTCTTCCGGGCTCAGTTGGTCCGGGCTTCTGGGCTTGATAGACACGCCAAAGAGCTGCAAGAGGTGGTTGGCCAGAAAATTGATGAGCACGACAAGTGGGTAGATGACCCGCAGCAGCGGAGTCAACACATAGGCGGAACCAAAGGCGACCGGTTCGGGGTAGAGTGCGGCGAGCGTCTTGGGCGCGACCTCCGCTACAATCAGGATAACGAGCGTCAGGACACCGGTGACGAGCGCCAAGACCCCAGGGCCGTAGAGATTGACAGCCATCAAAGTGGCGACCGAGGAGGCGGCAATATTCCCGAAATTGTTGCCGAGCAGGACCACGCCGAGGACCCGGTCCGGGCGGCGCAGAAGTTGCTGTGCCAAACGCGCCCCGCGATGCCCTGATTCGGCCAAATGCCGCAGGCGATAGCGGTTGACCGTCATAAGGCTGATCTCGGCGGCGGAAAAAAATCCGGATAAGAAAATGAGGAACGCCAATACGCCAGCTAGCGTACCGAGGGGAACGTGATTCAAAGGTTATGGGAACTCCCGGGAATTAGACGAGACACACTAACATAGTGAGCGAGGTTTTTCGAGAACGAGCCCTGTTCTGGGCCCGGCATTACGCGGCCACGCAATGAATAAGGCCGGTACGCCACCCCGACACCTTTAAATATCAAGCACGAGTCGGTAGTAGGGATCCGCTTGCCGTCAGAGTCGGCCGCCGCCCGTGATCATGTCGCGCGACCGGGTGGCGCCCCGGAGGCCTTGGCATCGCAGGCCTTAAGGCCGTGGGGATCGTCGCGCCTATAATGGTGCGCGCGCGGGACTCAAAACCATGTAGCGGCGGGGCCGACTTGCCGATGTGAGCAGCACCATTAAAAGGCCGGGCGATCCTGACAAGCATGATTACCGACCCCTTGCACCGTGAGGTGAGGTGACTGCGCCGACGCCTAGTCTCACGACTCATAGGCCTACGTTGCACGATTGTTGAGGCGGAAGGCCATTGGTGATCGCGCATCGCCACGCTGGGGCGTAGCAGCGCCTTGCCCTCTGGGTACCTAGAATTGTGCAAATGGTGTTGGAAGATCGGCGAATCAAAGCACAAACAGCGCTTGTGTCTTGGCCAAGACCCAGTCGCTGCTAATATCGATGCCTTGTCATAAATAATATATAAGACACACACAGTTATAAACCTATTCTCCAGTGAATAATAAAGCGTAATGCGGCCATATGTCTAGAGGAAGCGGCGTTTAGTCGGTTCGTCATGGTGTCAGCGGTACGACCGGTATATAAAGGATAAAAGGTACCCGATGACGGTGCCGGGGGAGGAAATTATGTCGATATTCGCTCAATATGGGAACGCCGACCCGTGGATCATCGCCGTGGGCGCCGTGATTGGATTAGCCTGTCTCTACGTAGCGAGGCATCCCGTGCAGGCGGCCGTGACCATCTTTAGTGTCGCCCTCAGTCGGCCTTTTCGGATCGGCAGTCACTTCTTGCGCCGCGCGGCCACGAACTTGCGGGCCCGCAATACCACGGTATTGCTAGCGCAGGGCAAGGAGGACGTGGGCCAACGAGTCGAGCGCGAATTCGAACGGGTAGATGCCGTCGTGCGTCGCGACCTCCAAGGATTCCCGGCCCTGCAGCGCAAGCTCTTAGATGAGATTACCGCGATCGAAGAGGACTACCAGCAGTCGCGAGAGGTGCCTCCTGCCCCGCCGGAATGGGCGCGCGCGGTCACGCCGCTTTTGAAGTTGAAGCCGGGCCCGGATCGGATCATTGAGGGCGTCGTGGAGAGCCTAAAAAAGACCGTATCGAAAGGCCAGGATGCGGCGCTCACCGAATATCGACGCGCCTTTCAGGAGCGCCACAAGAAGCTGTCCCGCGCGCTACCGTTCTGGCGGTCGGTTGACAGCACGTTGAAGGGTATCGATAAGCGGCTCGCGAACTTGATGGAGCGGGCGGGTACGATCGACAACTATATGGACCGCTACGAACAGATCACGAAAAAGACCGATGCCATGCAGCATACGCTCGCGTCCTCGGCCTTTGTGCAATTGTTTATTTCCGTGTTCGTGCTGATCGTGGCGCTTGGCGGCACGATCATCAACTTTCATCTGATCGCGCTGCCCATGTCGGAGATGGTTGGGGGCGGGAGCTATATAGGGAGCTTTCGAACGGCGGACGTGGCGGCGCTTGTGATCATCCTGATCGAGGCCACGATGGGGCTATTTTTCATGGAGTCGGTGCGCATTACCCACCTCTTTCCGCGGATAAGCCATATGACCGAGCGGATGCGCAAGCGTTTCATGGTATCGGCCTTTAGCCTGCTATTGATAATGGCCGGCATCGAGGCGGCGCTCGCGTTCTTGCGCGTGCAGATTGCCGCTGACAACCAGGCCCTGGCTGCGTCTTTGGTCGCGCATAACCCGGTATCGATTCTGTCCTTTAATTCGTGGATCCCGACGGCCGGTCAGATGGTTTTGGGCTTTATTTTGCCGTTTGCGTTAGCGTTCGTGGCGATCCCGCTCGAATCGTTCGTGTATGCGGCAAGAACCGTAGGCGGGATCTGTGCCGTGGGGCTATTGCAGTTTGGGGCACTGATGCTCCACGTGGTGGGCCGACTAGTGCGTTATACGGGCACCGTAACCAACACGCTCTACGACATCATCATCTTTTTGCCGCTTGCCATTGAAAAGAGCTGGGTCACCGCCGCGCTACGGGTGCGCGCCAACAGCTTGGCGCGGTCTGGGCGGCAAGGATGAGGGCCAGGCATGCGGTGCTGGCGATTTGCTTGAGTCTGGCCGGGTGCGCCGCAGGCCCGCAGGGGCGGGCTGTGTATGTGCTGGTGGATACCTCCGGGTCCTATATCAAGGCGGTGCCGAAGGCGGGGCGCATCATTCGGTATATGCTGGGTACGCTAGAGCCCGGTGACACAATCGCCGTCGCGCGCATCACGAGCCTCAGCTTTACCAACAAGGATCGCGTGGCGGCGGTGACCCTCTCGCGCCAACCGGCGCAAGCGGATGGCCAGAAACGCGCGATTGCGGCGCGCGTGGCGACCTTTGTCGCGGCCATGGCGCACCGTCGGGGCACATCCTATACGGATATCAGCGGCGCACTGCTTGAGGCCGGGCATTTTCTAGCCAGCGTGTCGGCCGCCCACAAGGATATCATCGTCGTGTCGGATATGCGCCAGGATCTGCCGTATGGCGCCGTCCGGAATCTGAAATTGCCGCTAAAAGGGGTGACCGTTTTTGCGGTCAACGTCATCAAGTCGCGGGGCGAGAATCTCAATCCCGTGCATTACTTTACCCGCATGCATCGCTGGAAGACTCGGATTGCCGCCGGTGGCGGGCGTCTGGTCGTCGTGCACCAATTGGCGCGGCTACCGACGCTCATGCGCATCGAGCCCTAGGCCGCCGCACGATCCTCATGCCGACAAATCACTTCGAGGCATCGTGCGTCCGTCTATGGGGTTTTTATGGGAGCTACCGGGCCCAGGGCTAGGTGGTACCACGCTAGGCGCTTGACGGCCGCGGGCTCGTTCCCGATACTGGTGAGCAAGCCGGCCAAGGTATCGTATCGCCATCAGACACCTCCGCATGGAACCAGGGAACGCGGGTCAAACACGTCAGCGGGGAGCGGGCTTCCGCAGTGCCATGGTGGCCTTTGTGGGGCGTGGTTTCCGGGCAGATGACGCCGAAGCGATCACCCCCGCGGCACAGGTGACCGCAGGCGTCTTCGCCCCCCATTGCTTCGCTGTGCCTAGCCGTTCGATCCCCTCGTCGAGCCGTGGTCCTAAGGGTCGGTCGCAAGCGGCTTTCCCGGCCCGCTCGGATGCCGTCACCGATCCCCCGGGAGGGGCCACGCCATGGCAGTAGACTCGCGTAAGCGGTGGGCGACGGGCATGGCTTGGGTCCTTTGGCTTTGCCCAGGCGTGGCCTTGGCCGCGCCCGATCCCACCGCCTTGGTAAAGGCGGCGATGCATCACTGGCGTGGCGACAGCTCCTACACAGACGTGCAAATGACCATTCACCGGCCGGATTGGCAACGCACCATGGAGATGGTCGCCTGGACGCGAGGTGACCGCGATGGCCTCGTGCGGTTTACCCAGCCGCCCGGTGACGCGGGCAATGCGACCTTGGTACGCGGCCCCGCGTTGTGGTTCTTCAACCCAAAACTGAACCAAGTCATCCGGCTCCCGTTTTCCATGATGTCGCAAAACTGGATGGGTTCGGATTTCTCCTATAACGATCTCACCAAGTCCGAGCAGATCGTAACTGACTATACCCGCGCGCTGGGTTCGATTGAGCACCAGGCCGGCCACATGGTCTATACCGTGATCTGTCTGCCTAGGCCCAATGCGCCGGTCGTCTGGGGTAAGGTGGTGCTGAAGATCCGGGACGACGACATCTTGCTCGAAGAGACCTTCTATGACCAGGACATGAAGCCGGTGCGTGAATTAAAGACCACAGCGGTGGCCCTGTTGGGCGGCCGCCTTTATCCGGTGGTGATGCGTATGCGGCCGTTAGACAGGCCCGGGCGGTGGACGCAACTCCATTACGTTAAGGGCGTTTTTAACCTAAGCTTGCCGAACTATCTGTTCACGCTCTCCAACCTGCGCAATCCGCGCCCCTGGCGCGCGCCGTGATCGCGCTCGCATGGCGCAATCTGTGGCGCCAGCCGCATCGCACGTGGCTGACCTTATTTGCAATCGCCTTTGCTTGCCTGGTAATGGTGTTTCTGCTCGCCTTGCAGGTCGGTACCTATAGCAGCATGGAAGACAACACCATGCGGCTTTTCGATGGCTACGCGCAGGTGCAGCGGCCGGGCTATCTAAATGATCCGGGCATCCGTAAGTCATTTTCCTATTCGGAGGGTATGGCCCGATCATTAGAGACCGTGCCGGGAGTAGGTGCCGTCGCCGCGCGCGCCCAGACCTACGCCCTCCTGTCCCATGGCACGCGTAGTCTTGCCGTGATGATCGTCGGCGTCCAGCCCAAAAAGGAGCGCCAAGTCTCGCGGATACCCGCCACTGTGCGATCGGGGCACTATCTGCACGGCGCGGATCGCGGCGAGGTCGTTCTTGGCGCCACCCTGGCACGCAACCTTGGTGTCGGACCGGGCGCCCATGTGACCTTGCTTGGGGTCGGGCACGACGGCTCAATCGCCGCCGACGTGCTGACGGTCACCGGTGTCTTCGCAAGCGGCCTAAGGGAGATCGATCGCCACATGGCGGAGATGCCGCTTACCCGCTTCCAGGCGGATTTCGCGATGCCGAACCAAGCCAACGTGCTAGCGATCTCCGGCGCATCGCTTAGCGCCATCAACCGAGCGATCCCGGCCATACGACAAAGGCTTGGCAAAAGCGGCGTCGTCGTTCGTGATTGGGGCGCGCTCGAACCGGGACTGCGGGACGCGATTTTGCTCGATGCCAGTACATCAATGCTCTGGTATGTCACGCTGGTCGTGGTGGTCATCGCCATCTTGCTAAACACCCTGCTCATGTCGGTATTGGAGCGCACCCGGGAGTTCGGCATTCTGCTCGCGCTTGGCATGCGCCCGAGTGCCGCCGGGCGCATGGTGTGGCTTGAGATCGTGATGCTAATGGCCCTCGGCCTCGCGCTTGGCGTGGCCGTCGGCGCTGTCGTCGTCCAATGGTTTGCAGTCCACGGGCTCGCGCTGCCTGGGGCGCAGGGGGTCTTTGCCAGATGGGGCCTGCCGGGGTTGATTTATCCGCGGCTCACCGCCTTTAGCCTCCTAGCCGGTCCGGCCGCCATTGCCGGAATAGGCGCGCTCGCCGGGGCGTGGCCATGGCGGCGGCTTCGAAAGCTCGAGCCGGTCGCGGCCATGAGGTCGGTGTGATGGAGCGATTCCGGCTCTTATACGCGCTCGCGTGGCGCAACCTCTGGCGCAATGCGCGTCGTACCAGTCTTGTGCTGCTCGCCGTCGCATTCGGCATGTGGTCGATCTTGAGCTTTACCGCCTTGCTGCAAGGGTGGGGTGCTAGCACCCTGACTGCGGCTCTAAAGAATATGACCAGCCAGGGGCAAATCCACGCCCGCGGGTATCTCGACGACCCTGGTGCGATGCATCGGTTGCCGCCGGCCAAAGGCCGGCTCGCGGCGCTACTAAATGGTCCTGCCGTCCGCCAATGGGGGCCGCGCATCGCAGTGCCCGCGGCGATCCAAAGTGCTTACCAAACCATGCCGGTCAGCCTGATCGGTATCGACCCGGTCCGCGAGCGCGGTCTGTCATTCATTACCACCGCCGTGCACGATGGGCGTAATCTGGCCAATAAAAACGCGCGCGGGATTCTGCTTGGCCACAAGCTCGCGCAGCGCCTGCACGCCAGGATCGGTCAGCGCATCGTCGTCATGAGTCAAGGGGCGAACGGTGCCTTGGCCGAGCGCGGCATGCGGGTGATCGGGCTCTTTTCGGCCACACCTCAGGTCGAAGAGCGCGAGGTCTTCATAAGCCTGCGCCAGGCGCAGGCCCTCCTAGGCATGGGCCACGACATCACCGGCATCGCCTTCGATCTTCATGATATCAACGGGCTTGGATCGTTCATTCACAGGCTGCGCCTTGCCGCCCCGAATCGAGACATCCAGTCCTGGGATACGCTGCGGCCCATGACCAAAGCGATGACGGAATTCTCGGGCGCATTCATCAATATTTGGATCGTCATCATGTTTGTACTGATGGCGTTTGGCATCGTCAATACCTTGCTGATGTCCCTGCACGAGCGGGTCCGGGAATTGGCCCTGTTCGAAGCCCTGGGGCTGCGCCCGCAGTTGGTGCTGGCACAAGTGACTTTAGAGTCGGCGTTGGTGATTTTGCTGGGCATAGTGAGCGGCACGGCGCTCGCTGGCGTGACGGTCTTAGCCTTCCATGGCGGACTCGATCTCGGGTTTCTGGCCCGTGGCGCGGAATGGTTCGGCGCAGGCCGCGTGCTCTTCCTCCATTTGCGCCTGTCGCAAGCCCTGCGCATCGGCGGGCTGGTCTGGGCGCTTGGGGTCACAGCGGGCCTTATACCGACCTGGCGCATGGTCCGCCGCGTCCCGATCGACGTGATCAACCGGAGCCCGACATGAATGCCAATGCACGCGGGCCGATCGTCCAATGCCGTGGGCTCACCAAAACCTATGGAGTCCGGGCGACCCTCGTCTATGCCTTGCACGACGTCGATCTAGACATTGATGCCGGCGACTTCGTGAGCCTCTCCGGGCCATCCGGTTCCGGTAAGACGACGCTGCTAAACCATTTGGGCGGACTCGACCAGCCCACGAGTGGCACGGTCACAGTCGCGGGCCAATCGCTTGGCGCCTTGGACAAAAATTCCTTAGCTGATTTGCGGCTCAACAAAATCGGTTTCGTGTTCCAGGCCTATAACCTGATTCCCGTACTAAACGCCTATGAAAACGTGGAATTCATTCTGCAATTACAGGGCGTGCGCGCCCGCGAACGGCGGCAAAGGTCGCGGCAGATGCTAATCGACGTGGGCCTGGAAGGATTGGGCGAGCGACGGCCGGGAGAACTCTCCGGGGGACAACAGCAACGTGTGGCCATCGCGCGCGCCGTGGCCTCGCGGCCGACTATCGTATTGGCCGACGAACCGAGTGCCAACTTAGACTCGGTTGCCACTGATGGATTGCTGCAACTCATGCGCCGCTTGAACGAACAGAGCGGCACGACCTTTTGCGTGGCCTCTCACGACCCGCGCGTGATCGCCTATGCGCGGCGGCGAATCGGCATACGCGACGGCCGAATCGAGGCGGATGAGCGGGCATGATGCGCGGTTCTGGGCGAGTATTCGCCGTGGTCCTCGGTCTGTTGTTGGGGATGCAGGCACAGGCCGCCTCGGGATTCCATGGTGAGTTTGACCTCGGAGCCAGTTACATGAACAACGGCGCCAATAGCCTCGCGGCAGCACTCGGTGAGCGCCGTTACGCGGATCAGGATAGCTGGCTGCGGCTGATGTGGTCGGGGCCGCTTGCGTCCGGCTGGGGTCTTGATATTGCCTATCTCGCCACAGCGCGCCACGGCGGCGGCGTGGTACTTACGCGCCGAGAATACACCAGCGACCCTGCGCTCTACATTGATCCGCAGCGCACCACGCTCCTGCGCCTAAACGATACCGTGACCGACGAGGGCCAGCTCGCCATCGCTCAGCGCCTTGATCGACTGGCGTTGACCTACAGTGGTTCGCATCTGGTGCTGCGCCTGGGCCGCCAGGCGCTCACCTGGGGCGGCGGTTTAGTGTTCCACCCGATGGACCTCTTTAATCCATTCCCGCCCAACGCCACCTACACGACCTATAAGCCGGGCGCCGATATGCTCTACGGCCAGTGGCTATTTAACAGCGGTGCGGATCTCCAGATGGTGGCGGTGCCGCGGCGCGATCCGACGACCGGGCATATCGAACCCAATCAAGGCTCGGCCGGTATCAAATGGCATGGGTCCTTGGGGCTCGACCAGGGGCTTGGGATCGACCTGTTGGCCGCGCAAGACTACGGATCCCAGGTCCTTGGTATCCGCATAAGTGGGGCCTGGGCAGGTGCGAGCTGGACTGCAGAGCTCGTACCCACGCAGCTCGCGATCGGCGGTGTGCGCACCTCGGTGCTCGCCAACGCCCAATACGCCTGGGTCTTGGGTGCGAAAGACATCAATGGCTATCTGGAGTACTTTCACAACGGCTTTGGCGTAACGGGGACGGATCATACGTTAGCCGATTTGCCAACCGCGCTCGTTGAACGCCTTGCGCGTGGCGAGGTTTTCACGGTCTCCCGGGATTATCTCGCCGTGGGCGCTGGCATCCAATGGACACCGCTGCTCATCTTGAAGCCATCGGTCATCGCGAATCTCGACGATGGCAGCGTGCTCGTCATCGGACAGGCTGTCTACAGCCTCACCCAGAATACGGACATGACCGCCGGCATCCAGCGGGGTTTTGGTGGCCATCACACCGAGTATGGCGGCGGTCTGGAGACCGCTCCGAATTCCGGGGTATTCGTCGCGCCAGCTACGAGCATCTATGCACGATTGATGTGGTATTTCCAATAGTGCGCCGGCTACCGATGGCATCAGAGTCAAGTCGACACCAATGCCTGGATCTCGTCACCGCGCGCCCTTTGATGGAGCATAATGGGTTGACTCCTTGCGCGCGATCGAGAGTGCATCGCATGGTGACTTCGGCTACTGTTTTTCTAGAGCAGATGGCCTCGAAATACATCTGGTGGAAGACACCGGAGGCGGCCTTGCGTTATCCTGATAGGCTGATGGCTCAGATTATGGATATGGGGACTTTCGGGGATATACAAGCCCTGGTTTTGGTCATTGGCGAGGATCGCCTGACCGATGTTTTGCGCCACGCCGATCCTGGCTGGTTCTGACCCCAGTCCTGGTCCTACTGGCACTACCGGCTACAACTCGCGGATGCCGGGATTGCCCTGCCTTCTTTACCCCAAAGAAAGCGGGTTTAGATAGTCGAATGCAGACGTTCGCTCCCCATAAAGAGATCCTTCCGCTCGAGCAATAGAAGTGTGGGCTAAGCTGCGGCCCACCGTTCAACTGGGAATGACGATCTATGGCGGTACGGCAATCGCGTTACGTCTGGGGCATCGTGCGTCCGTCGATTTGTTTTTTTTCACAAGCGAACCACTCGACAAACAAGCGCTGCGTGAAAAGATGCCGTTCTTGCGGGACACAACGGTTCTACAAGACCAGACTGAGACGCTGACTGTCCTCGCCCTATCCGCCGATACCACCAGTACCTCGGCAAATGAATCGGGAGGGGTAAAACTATCCGTTTTTTGTTCTCTCCTCTTTGGAAGGGTAGGGGAGCCCGAGATGACGGACGACGATGCGGTCCTGGTTGCATCAGTGGTGGACCTGCTTGCTACCAGAAAACGCCACAGTGCTCCGCCTATAACCGCGTAGTGGTTTAGGGGGTGGTAAAGTGGCGTCTCATGATGCGGATTCCATGATAATGATGATATCGTAACCCTCATGTAGCCGGGCAGGAA
>Ga0307375_10001412_pt1 | contig 26361 bp, 28 predicted proteins | sample TR1MG_FD_202531 | JGI IMG/M metagenome (GOLD analysis project Ga0307375, IMG submission 202531) | Soil microbial communities from Risofladan, Vaasa, Finland - TR-1 | ecosystem: Environmental > Terrestrial > Soil > Coastal area > Acid sulfate soil | place: Finland: Risofladan, Vaasa | collected...
TGAGATGCCGTCTCGATATGCCAGAAACCTCGTTTCTGATCGCGGCTTCCGACCCAGCGCACCTGGTGGCGGTGTTCATGCCCAGCGAGCCAAGCGATCACCACGGGATAATCGAGAATCATCGATTCAAGCTCCTCATGGCAGATTCGCCGACCTGCTCCATGGGGAGCGTAATCATTGAACATGGTCGGAAGGGGGTGATGCGAGGCGAGAACGACGGGACGATCTGCATTGGACAACTGCTCTTCTAACCACCCGAATTGCGCCTCATCAAGGGACCCCTGCCATCCGCCATGTTCATTGACGGTGTCCATCACGACCAGGCGAACTCCCCCGACATCTTGGGTGTAATACATAGTTCGATCATCGACGTTCTGTTGAGTAAAGCCATGTCCACCGGGTAACCCAGGTGAAGCCAAGTGTCGCGCGGCGTATTCGCCACGCTCCATTGCGCGTCGGTCAGCATCTGGTGTGACAAATATGTATGGAGCGTCCGAAACTTCAGGATATTGAGCTGGACCAACTTCGCAAAAAGCACTAAGCGCATCCATCAGTGACATATTGCTAGGCAAATCTTCGTATCGCTTGCCATCTGCCATCGCCAGTTGGGTGGCCTGGGTTGGCGTGACCGTTCCTTGAAGCAGGGCGTCGTGATTTCCATGGACTGCATACCAAGGAAATCGGAGCCCGGTCGCCTTGATCGGAGCCCGGCAGGAATCGAGCAACCCTTTAATTTCTGGAAATCCGTACCTCGCTCGCGCATCATCATCTTTGCCGCCAGCCGGAGTTCCATGAGGGTGCCAATACTTCACGTCGTAAGTTTCTGACGAGTCTCCCATCACGCCTTCATAGGTTTCCGCACTTCCCGAATCCGGCGTCAATTCACCGCCATCAAGCAGAGTCAAAAACCAGGAGACTTCATTTACTTGAGCGTTATCGGTCGTATCCCCGGTAATGATTGCGCCATCTACTGGGGCGCCCGAAAGCGGCCCGGTGGTGATCGCATTCAGAGATTGAATCATCGCCTCAACTACGTGAGGTGAAAGCATTGAGTGCGGGCGATACACACCGATTGTTCCAACGGATTCACGAACGGGGCTATCCGGATCAGCCCAGCGATCCAAGTACTCTGGACGAATTGGGGATTGTGCGTCGCAGACATGAAGATCAGAAAGATGGTGCATTACCAAGAGCGGTTTGGCGTCGACAGGAAAGGCCTCCCCCAAATGTTCCTCGCCGTCAACATAAATAAGATCCCGCCAGCCCTTTTCATTTGGTTCACCGGGTTGAATGCGCGCCTTAACTGACACGCCTATTGCCTTCAGAAGGCCCAAGCGCAGATTGCCGCTGGCCCTCAATCAGGGTTCGATATTTTGCAATCTCGTCGACTACCTGCGAAGGACTCCAACTCAGGGCACCTGCGATTAGTTCCGAGACATCCTTGGCCAATGACAGCCCGCCGTCACTTGCCTCGAAAGCAATTCTGGTACGCCTGGCCAGTACATCTTCAATACTTCGGGCGCCTTCGTAAAATACCGAGTAGAGAATTTCTACTCTGAGATATTCAAGACTTGGCGAAATCGGTTCGAGCAGGGAATTGTCGCCAGCTGCCAACTCGAGTACCTCCTCAAAGAGGGATCCGTACCTACCAAGGAGATGGGCAATAATTTCACGGCTTACGCCATACTCATCGGCGAGCAGCTCAGCCCGATTTTGTAACGCAGCAAAGCCATCAGCGCCCATCAAGAGCACGTCTTCGGTGCAAGACTCAGGTACTTTGCGATCTAAATCCGCGACCCCGGCATCAACCAGGTCTCGGGCCATAATCCGGTAAGTCGTGTATTTTCCGCCGGCAACACTCACGAGCCCCGGCATCGGATGATCCACAATATGTTCCCGAGAAATCTGGGTAGTTGGGGAACCCTGGGTCGAGGCCACAAGAGGCCTAAGCCCCACAAAAACCCCGATGATGTCGGATTCCCTCAACTGCTTAAGCAGAATGCGATTTGCCTGCTCCAGCAGATAGTCGATGTCCTCCGGGGTCGCCAGCGGGTTATCGCAATCACCAATCCACGGGGTATCGGTAGTGCCGATCAACCACTCATTTTTCCACGGAATGATAAAGAGAACACTTACCTCGGTCCTAAGGATCACACCCGTATCAAGATCGATGGCCGACCTTGGGACCGTAATGTGAACGCCCTTGCTCATCGTCACCGAATACCCGGGGGTTATGCCTGCTCTCGCGTGAAGTCCATCGCTCCAAACACCCGCAGCTAAGGCACTCACCTTCGCTCGAATCTCAAATTGGCGCCCAGTCTCGACATCGCGCACTACCGCTCCAACAACTGACTCTCCATCGCGTAGCAGATTCAGGCATTCGACTCTGGAAGCGATGGTCGCACCATACATAGAGGCAGTTCGAGCAAGCATCAGCGTGTGTCTGGCATCATCAACTTGCGCGTCGTAGTAGAGAACACCGCCTCGAAGAACGTCCGGTCGTAACCCTGGGGCAATCTGACGCATTCTGCGGACTGACACGTGGCGGTGATAAGGAAGGACATGTTCGCGGCCACGGAGAGCGTCATAGAGCATCAGGCCAGCGCCCACATAACCGCGTTCCTTGAGCGGTTCATGGAGCGGGTACAAGAATGACACTGGTGAAACCAGATGCGGAGCGGTGCGACCTACCATTAGTTCCCGCTCCTTGAGCGCCTCTCGCACCAGCTTAAAGTCGTACTGCTCTAGATACCGAAGGCCCCCATGAATCAGCTTGCTTGACCGACTTGAAGTGCCCGAAGCAAAGTCCCCAAGTTCAATCATGGCGACTTTGAGTCCGCGCGTTGCTGCGTCTAAGGCTGCGCCGCAGCCATTTACCCCGCCGCCTACGACCAGTAGGTCGAATTCATTCTCGGCAAGTGAAACCAGCGCCGCATCCCGCTGTGCCGGATTGAGAGTCGACTTCATTTTTGTTAACCCTTCGACCGGCTAATTATATGCCATCTACCTCGACAAACACTTGATGCCGCGGTGCAAAATCTAGAAGATGTACTTATGGTTATCGCAGCAAGAAATTCGATGAAATCCATGTGATTAGGCCCTACTTTCTACCATCAAATCAATTCGATCACTTCTATCGAGGAGGGGACCGAATTGGCGCTCTCCGGCAGGGGCCAGGTGGACCGATGCGGCCGGAGGAATGGATCGGTTCAACCACCACGCGATTTGGAATGGACCTACAGGGCTTGTCCCATCTTCCCGATGGGACACTTCTTATAGACAACATCAGCCGAGACCCAATCGGTTGGCTTGGTCTGGAACATTTTGAATCCTTCGGCGAAAGCACCGAGCTTCTTGTTAAGTTGCTGGATCCAGATCAGAGACTTCCGGTCCATTTTCACCCGAATAAGTCTTTCTCCCGTGCACATCTTTCGCTAGCACATGGCAAAACCGAAGGCTGGATTATTCTTGAGGCACCCCCAGGAGCCAAAGTTGGGCTTGGTTTTGCTCAGTCCATGACTCGGAGCCAGGTTCTCGGCTTGGTCAAACACCGCGATTCGACTGCACTGCTGGCGGCCCTTAATTTCATTGAGGTCAAGCGAGGAGACACTGTCTTTGTACCCGCCGGTTTACCCCATGCCATTGGGAAAGACATCTTCATACTCGAACTTCAAGAGCCAACGGATTTATCAGTGCTGTTGGAGTGGGACGGTTTTGCTGTTGACGGCGAGAAAGACGGACATCTGGGCCTCGGATTCGAGACAGCTCTAGAGGCGCTCACTTTGTCACCGCTGAACGAATTGAGCAGACGAAATTTGATTTCGTCTGTGAATTTATCTGGCACCAAAAAAACACCTTTTTTCCCCTCAGTGGCAGATGGATACTTTTGTGCAGATTTGATTCCGGGGAATGGCACGTCAATGGCCGCAAGTTTCTCAATCCTCCTTGTGATCGAAGGCGAGGGAGTACTCAGTACCGAAAATTCTGGCTCGGTAGCTGTTTCAAAAGGCGATGCGCTTGTATATCCATTCGCTTCAGGAAGTTACAAAATCCGTGGCGCCCATGCGATTGCTTGTCGCCCGCCAAGACCGACCGACTCTGCTGAGGCACTCTGATGGTTCGAGTCCACGTCTTCGGTAGCCTCAATGTGGACCAAGTCGCTTATGTAGAACAACTCCCCAATCCCGGCCAGACTATCCACGGAAAGAATCTCATTAAGGTCGCCGGAGGCAAAGGTCTAAATCAAGCAGTCGCAGCCGCCCGCGCCGGCGCCACCGTGTCGTTAATTGGGTCGGTCGGCACTGATGAAAGCGGCGCCTGGCTGGCCGAAATTGCCGCTCTGGAAGGAATCAATATCGATTCGCTTGAGCGAACTCCAGAGTTATCTACGGGGACGGCCATCATCGAAGTTGATAAGTTTGGCGAGAACAGCATCGTGATCATCTCCGGCGCAAACCAGAGCGCCAATCCAAAACTGTTGAGGGCCGATCCTGGCGATTTCGTGCTGGCCCAATTGGAAACCCCAATCGAATCTGTGGTGGAACTTTTCAGATCCGCGAAATCTGCTGGTGCGACGACAATTCTTAATCCCGCGCCCGCCGCCGACTTGCCGTCTGAACTTGTCTCATTAACCGATTTTCTGATTCCAAACGAGCACGAAGCGCGCCAGATTGCCGGAATGGACACGGATGATGTCCGTGGGGCAGAGGCAGCGGCTTCTCTCTTGCAGGCGCGCGGACTAACTGCCTGCGTAATAACTCTTGGCTCCCGCGGTGCAATCATGGTCACGGCCGACGGCTCGACAATCCAGCCCGCCTTCAAAGTAGCCCCGATCGACTCGACTGCAGCCGGGGACGCCTTCTGCGGCGCTTTTGCGGCCGCACTTGCCCGCGGAAAATCGATTCCCAACGCGCTCGAATTCGCCGCCTCGGCGGGCGCCTTGGCCACCACAAAAATTGGTGCGGTGCCTTCAATCCCCTCTGAAGCAAACGTCTTGCACCAAATCGCTTTACGGGACAGTTGAAGATATTCGGGTGAACGCGCGGTCACGATCTCCTGAGATGGTAGCCAGCATTGATTTGGTGGCATACGCTCGCGTTCATAAACGAAACTCCACCCATCAATCGAGCTAAGCGAGAAGAGTGAAAATGAGTACGGCTCCCCTATCTATTGATCAGTTGAAAGCCCAAGTCGCAGACGGCACCATAGATACCATCATCGTGGCGATCACCGACATGCAAGGTCGACTGCAAGGCAAGCGCATCCACGCACCTTTTTTTGTGGCTGACACCCTCAAACATGGCACCGAGGGCTGTAATTATCTCTTAGCTGTCGACGTCGATATGAACACCGTTGATGGATATGCAATGTCCTCGTGGGATAGTGGTTACGGAGACTTAAAAATGGCTCCGGACTTTAATACCCTCCGCCTTGTTCCATGGCTGCCAGGTACTGCGATGGTCATCGCGGACGTCCTCTGGCTGGATGATAAACCGGTACCAGCCTCTCCCCGTCAGATCCTTCGTCACCAGATAGATGCTCTCTCCGCCAAGAACATGAAAGCCTTGGCCGGAACCGAACTTGAGTTCATCGTTTTTAAGGACACCTTCGAGCAGGCGTGGGCCAAGGGATACAAAGACCTGATCCCAGCCAACCAGTACAACGTCGACTATTCCATTCTTGGTACTACTCGAGTTGAACCGCTTCTTCGCGATATCAGGCTCGGCATGGCTGGCGCTGGGATGATGGTCGAATCTGCAAAGGGAGAATGCAATCTTGGTCAGCACGAGATTGCCATGCGCTACGAAGAGGCGCTCAAGTCGTGCGATAACCATGTGATCTACAAAAATGGCGCGAAGGAAATCGCAGACCAGCACGACTGCTCACTTACCTTTATGGCCAAATTCAATGAGCGCGAGGGCAACTCGTGCCACATCCACCTCTCATTCCGAGGACTCGATGATTCGATGGTCATGACCGACGAAGCCGATAAGGAACATGGCCTGTCTGACCTTGGCCGCGCCTTTATCGCGGGTCAGATCGCCCACATGGCTGAACTCACCCTCTTATACGCACCAAACATCAACTCATACAAGCGGTATGTACCAGGATCATTCGCACCAACGGCAATCAGGTGGGGGCGCGACAATCGGACTTGCTCGTTCCGTTTAGTTGGTCATGGCCCCAGCCTCCGTCTGGAAAATCGGGTACCAGGTGGCGACGTCAATCCTTACCTAGCAATTTCGGGGATGATCGCCGCGGGCCTCGATGGCATTGAGCGAAACTTGCCACTCGAACCAGCCTACGCTGGCAACGCCTATACGTCAGACTCGGCGCGAGTGCCCTCTACGATGAGCGAGTCCCTCGAGTTGTGGCGCAACAGCGAGTGGGTTGCCGCCACCTTTGGGGAGGATGTCCAAGCACATTATGCCAACATGGCGGAAATTGAATTAGCGGCCTATCGGAAAACAATCACCGATTGGGAGCGCTTCCGAAACTTTGAAAGGTTCTAAGCGTGTCAACGCACTATCAAGTTATAAATCCAGCAACTGAAGAGATCGTCACGACGATTGAGCATCTGGATATTGCTCAAACTGACGCGGCGATCATGCGCGCGGCCAAAGCTTTTGAAACCTGGTGCGATGTGGCACCGGGCGACCGTGCGCGATTGCTTCGTGCTTTTGCCAACAAAGTTAGTGAACATCGTGAGGAGTTGGCGAATCTTGAAATTGCCAACTCTGGGCACACCAGAGGCAATGCGCTCTGGGAGGCCGACAATGTTGCAAATGTTCTGAATTACTATTCGGCTACGCCTGAACGTCTTTTCGGGCGCCAGATTCCAGTTCCTGGCGGCGTCGATTTTACCTTCAAGGAACCGCTTGGTGTCATTGGTGTCATTGTCCCCTGGAACTTCCCAATGCCGATTGCCGGCTGGGGCTTTGCGCCAGCTCTTGCGGCTGGAAATACGGTTGTTTTGAAGCCAGCGGAACTAACTCCACTCACCGCGATTCGCCTTGGCGAATTGGGTCTTGAAGCTGGACTCCCAGAGGGGGTCTTCCAGGTACTTGCTGGCAAAGGCTCAATCGTTGGGGAGCGGTTTGTAACCCATCCGGCCGTGCGCAAAATTGTCTTCACGGGTTCCACTGAGGTTGGCAAACACATAATGGTTGGCTGTGCCAACCAGGTTAAGCGCCTGACCTTGGAACTTGGCGGCAAGAGCGCAAACGTGATCTTTGCCGATGCCGATCTTGAGAAAGCAGCCGCGGCCGCCCCAGGGTCGGTCTTCGACAATGCTGGCCAAGATTGCTGTGCGAGATCCCGGATTCTGGTGCAACGATCCGTCTTCGATCGCTTTATGTCGCTCCTTGAAACTAGCGTGAAGGCTTTTCGAGTTGAAGACCCTCGACTAGATACTGCCGAGATGGGACCACTTATTTCGGCAAAACAGTTCGAAGCCGTCTCTTCCTACCTAGGCTCAAATGTTGCCTTCACCGGATCGAAGCCAGAAGGCAAGGGTTATTGGATGGCTCCGACGGTACTCACTCCTAAAGATGCGACAGATCGCGCCTGGCGTGAAGAAATATTTGGACCGATCGTCTCCGTCCTACCTTTTGAAGATGAAGCTGAGGCCATACGTATGGCCAATGACTCCGAATACGGACTCTCCGGATCTATCTGGACTCGAGACATTGGTCGAGCTTTTCGAGTTGGGCGCGGGATTGATACTGGAAACCTCTCTGTGAACAGCCACTCGTCGGTCCGTTTCTGGACGCCTTTTGGCGGTTTCAAACAATCTGGTTTGGGCCGTGAACTGGGACCGGATGCGCCCGATGCTTTCACCGAATTAAAAAATATATTCATCGCAACCGCAGAATAAATCGTGACGAGGGATCGACCCTCCACGGGAAATAAGAGGACAAGAGTGACCAAGAGATTAGAAGGGCGCGTTGCGGTAATTACCGGCGCTGCCAGTGGGCTGGGTCTGGCGACGGCGAAACGATTCGCCAGCGAAGGGGCTCATGTCGTAGTCGTAGACATGAACGAGGCTGCCGGCAATGCTGCGGCCACCGAAGTGGGCGGCATTTTTGTAAAGGCCGATGTCACCGATGCCGAACAAGTCGACAACATGTACAAAGTCGCATTCGACACCTACGGTCGGATCGACATCGCCTTTAACAATGCTGGAATTTCGCCACCAGAAGACGACTCGATCCTCACAACGGGAATTGATGCGTGGAAGCTAGTTCAAGATGTCAATTTAACAAGCGTTTTCCTTTGCTGTAAGGCAGTCATCCCATACATGCAGAAGCAAGGAAAAGGATCCATTATCAATACGGCTTCATTCGTTGCAACACTTGGGGCCGCGACTTCTCAGATTTCCTACACAGCCTCTAAGGGCGGAGTGCTGGCAATGAGCCGCGAACTTGGAGTGCAATTTGCACGAGAAGGTATCCGAGTGAATGCCCTCTCCCCTGGACCGGTGAACACGCCGCTCCTGATTGAACTTTTCGCAAAGGACCCCGAGCGAGCAGCCCGTCGATTAGTTCACATCCCAATGGGACGCTTTGGTGAGGCGAGTGAAATTGCTGGTGCAGTTGCCTTCCTCGCCAGCGACGACTCTTCGTTCATTACTGCATCAAACTTCTTGGTTGATGGTGGGATCACGGGAGCGTACGTAACTCCGCTCTAAACCTAAATGTGCTAACTGGACAGTCCGTGAATTCCCGAGAGCACGAAGACGCGCGTCGTCGCTATTTCTAATTCGGCGTCGCAACCTGCATCAATTCTGCGGGTTGCGGCGTCGATTGCTCCGTTGACGTACATCGCACATGCCGTGGGCTCAGGTACTGATGCACCTTTAAGGGCATCAATTAATGGCTGAACCAACCGCATGTGCGCCTGACGGACGGCTGGCACGCGAGAAGCAGGTAAGGAAACGGCCCCTAAGGAACGGGCCAATCTATGTTGCCCGGCAGAGATGTAGCCAAAGGCACAATCAATCCAGGCGACGATTCGCAAGGCCGGATCAGTTTCGCTCTGGACCGCCTGCAGCAGCGTTCGAGCCCAAATATCCAGTTCGTCCAGAATCACATCGGCGATGAGGTCAGCGCTGGATTCGAAGTACTCATAAACGCTCGACCGAGAAAGTCCGGCCCGTTTGGCGACCTCGGCCATCGTCACTGAGTCGCCTCCACTTTCCAGGGCGATCGAGATCGCGGCCTCCAGAAGCGCCTCACGGCGCATAGACCGGTGCTCAGCAAGCGTGTTGGCTTGGATCTTAGGCATGTCCCTAATCATCGCACGGATCTCTGAGGCCTTGGTCTAACCGCCCGGCCAGCTACGTTCGCCCAAAGCGCAGATACCGGAATTGCCAGGTGGCCACCGCAAAGGTGAGCCCGAGGGCAATGCCGAGAGCCAGGTACTTATCCATTTTTGGCGCAAGAAGGGAAACGGTAAGAGAAAAGGCCGTCGAGCCGGGAAGTGAGATGAGTAGCCCGCGGAGGAACTGACGCGGACCTAATGGTCCAAACATTCGGTGCGCGGTACCGCATAAAACAATTGAAATCACCGGCAGCGTCGCCAAACCGCCAGACAGGGCGGCGCCCAGTTTTGGCGCCAACCAAGTTAGTCCAACCAGAATTGCAAGTGTCGCGATAATTCGGACCGGCATTTCCAACCAGGTGCGTTCGGGCATAACAGTTTCATACTCGGTGGGTGGCCAGAGTTTGACCGCCAGCAACCAGACCACCGCAAGAGCCGCGAAGGTTACGAGCGATGGGATCGGGCGGGAAGTGAGTATGAGGGTGACAAATAAGCAGAGCATGGTTGCTGATCCCAAGGTCTGCCACCATTTCCAGGCACCCGGTGCATTGACATAAGCAGCGATGAAAATAACAAGTGAGATCTGTCCCTTAAGTACTCCTTCTGCGGATTGGGCAGTGAACTGAGACCCGTGCTCGATTGCAACTAAGAGCAGATACGGAGCTGTGGTAATGGGCAGTCCAACTAAAAAACCGCTTGCCCGGTTACCAAACCGTCGTTGAACGAAAGTTGCAGACCCTACAAGTGCACCAGACATCAGCACTTTCAACGCGAGAAGTGGCATCGAACTTTTGGTCTCTCTTTCACTTCTCCGATAGTGCTTTGCGTATCGTCGCATGGAGTACTTGCATAATCGACCTTAGGTCGCTGATTTCTTCAGCTGTGATCGCCCACCCATAATGATTGAGAGTAGTACTAATTTCAAAAACGTCTGCGCAATCCAGAAGATCATGACCAGCAGGCTCTGGAAGCCATTTCGCACTAGGTCGGATCAGAGCGAGTCGGCGTCCTGTTTTTGGAAACGGTTTTGTTGTCTATTTGCATATCTGGGTGGAAGCTCTTCTGACCTGTGCGGAAAGCCTTCCAAAAGTTGGCTATCCCACATCAAAAAGGCATTGCAGATGAGATACACAGGCGTAGGGTGCGTACAAGTCAAGTTTTGCTAAGTAACAAAAAGGTGGATGCATATGAATATGGCCTTCGATCTGAATGGACCAGCACATTTTTTAACTCTTGGACCGCTATCGATTTCTGCCGGAAACGCCGTTGTGATTTTAATAATCTTTGGGCTCTTCGCGGCCGCGATAACCGTTCCATTCCCTACCAACCATGATTCGGAGTGACGAAATGAGCACTCCGACAAAGTCGTGGACAGTACGAACTCGCAAAGCAACAGTCGAACAATTTAAGCCCGAAGATATCCTGCCCGATCACCAACCGGCTTATGTCACTTCTTGGATCTACGTCTTCGGCGTGGCAACTCTCGCAGCGCTAGTCATGTTGATCCTTTCGGGACTAGTGCTAACTCTCCAAGGTCCTTCTTGGTGGCATATTTCCTCCGTCGGGCATTACGTAAACTCGGTTCACCTCTGGAGCGTTGAACTTTTCTTCGTCTTCATGGTCGTGCACCTCTGGGGTAAGTTCTGGATGGCCGCCTGGCGCGGCAAGCGATTGGCCACTTGGATCAGCGGCGCAGTTGCGTTCCTCGCGTCAATCATTACCGCCTTTACGGGTTATCTAATCCAGACCAACTTCGATTCTCAGTGGATCGCATCCGAAGGTAAAGATGGTTTCAATTCCTTGGGGATTGGCGCTTTCTTCAACACCTTAAATACCGGTCAGGCAATCCTTCTCCACGTTGCCCTTCTTCCGCTGGCGCTTGGCGCCATCGTCGGTTGGCACGTCATTCTGGTTCGTCGCCACGGAGTCGTGCCTCCTATCGATGAGGGGAATTCAAAATGAGCAAGAGGTTACAAAAAGAGCGCCAAATTGATTTGGAAAAATGGTCAGGACCTACTCGTCCATACGACCTGGTTAAAGAGATTGTCGTTGCCTTTGTAGCGGTAGCAGTACTTGCCTGCTCCCTCGCAGCACTCTTCAGTTCACCTGACGAGAAGGCGCTTACTGTGCAGTCTTGGGTGAAGGCCGCGCCTGCGGACTTCGCCATTACAGCTGCCGGCGAATTGGCCGGGACAACGACCTCGGCTGGATATGGTCCGCCCTACAACAATGCCGCGGAAGGGCAATCGCTCGGACCGCTAAAGATCCAGAAGTGGGTCGGCATTCATATCCCGAATGATTCAGCCACTAGTTTCGTGGTTACTCCACTCGCGACCCTCGGCGATCCAACCGTCGATGGAGCTCTAAGCCAGTGGAATTCTGCAAGTGGGGATCAGCAAGTCAATTGGGCAACTGCCTATCAGGACGCGCTCACTACAGCCGACGCGGCTAGCGTGCCTGATTCGAGCGGAGACTTCGGACCAGTTCCGACGATGATCACTGCCTTGGCTGGAATGGCGAATAGCGGAGGCCTAGATGGTGCACTTGCCACAAGCCAGACACCGCTGCCAACCGACTTCACCAAGCCGATGCTCTTCCTAGCTGACAGCGAAGGTTACTTTGGAGAGAAGGCCACAGAGCAACACCTCCAGGGCGACCAATGGGGAATGATGAATGAGACTGGTTCATACCCGGGCCAATCATGGCTCTGGCTGTTCTCATTCTGGTACCAGATTGAGCCGTTCAAATCCTCGGACAATGCAGACGCACAGGTCATGGGAATCATGGGTCTGTTAAGTATGGGATTTATCTTCCTCCCACTAATTCCGGGGGTCAGAAAAGTTCCTTACTTGGTTCCTATGCATCGCCTCATCTGGAAGAAGTGGTACGCAAGACGACAGTAAGTTCAAACCTAAATTGATTGAGGGCCGTTGCGTTTGCGACGGCCCTCAATCAATTTCCAAGAAGTCAGTACTCCTTCAACAGAATCACCTATTGCGGCGAGCTACCTTAAGGAATCAGGACTAATTTGCCGATCGATGACCGGTTCCGCAAATCTTCGTGCGCCTTTCTAGCGTTGGACAAAGGGTACGAGTTTCCAATTACCGGACTGATCACTCCACGCTCTGTTAGATCAAACAGTTCCACCATCTGAGGGTGGATCATGGTTGCCGCGTTCGCGATGCAATGGTTCAGCCAGAATCCAATGACTGCCCTGGAAGTAACCATGAGCTCGCCGGCGTTGATCGATTGAGGTGACTTCCGCGACGCCATTCCGAAGGTTACTAAGCGGCCAAACGGGGCAAGAGCTTCGAGGCTGGCATCAAAAACCGAGCCACCTACCATCTCAAGCACCACGTCGACTTTGCTGCCGTGATTTGCAGCCTTGATCGCCGCGGTCAAATCGACATCGTTCGAGTCAACGGTGGCATCGGCGCCGAGGGAAATAGCAAGTTGTCTCTTCTCCTCAGTTGAAGCAGAAGCGATTACATTGGCACCGAGATGTTTAGCCAGTTGTACTGCGATCGTTCCGACGCCACCAGCGGCGGCATTCACCAACACCGACTCACCGGCGTTCACATGAGCGCAAGTGTTGAGCAAGTGCCATGCCGTTACGCCTTGGAGAACCAGCGCCAGCGCTGCTCCATCACTGACCGTCTCGGGCACCTCAAAAGTAAGTCCCCGAGAAGCGGCAACCTTCTCCGCGTATCCCCCTGTAGAAACCAGCGCCACAACTCTTCGGCCGTCACTGTCCGTACCGATAACCTCCAGGCCTGGGATCAGTGGCAGGGCCTGTGGTGCTAAGTAAGAATTCTCGACCTGATGTGTGTCCGCGAAGTTGACACCCGCAGCCGCAACGTCGATGAGAATCTCACTGGGACTGGGAACTGGATCTGGCAACTCTATGAAGTCGAGTACCTCAGGCCCACCAAACCGGTCAATCTGAATTGCACGCATACTGCACTATAGGTTCTAGCCAGCCTTACAGGTACAAACCAGTGTTCTGAGCATCGCTCAGACGTGGAGACGCGACAGCGTGAATATCTCGCTCCCGAAGAAGAACGTATGCCTTCGATCTGATCTCCACCTCGCCCCGATCCTCCGGGTCAAAAAGGACCCGGTCACCAACTTCGACGCTTCGGACCAGGGGACCAGCGGCTACGACGACGGCCCAGGCCAAGCGCTTGCCAATCTCGGCGGTAGCCGGAATCAGGATGCCGCCAGTGCTTTTGCGTTCACCTTCACCGGTCTCCGTAGAGACCAAGACTCGGTCGTGAAGCATTCTTATAGGCAGTTTCTCAATTGGTTCGGAACTCACGCTTGCGCACGTTACCCTAAGACCGCAAGCGGGAGTGGTGGAATGGCAGACACGCAGGTCTTAGGAACCTGTGTCTTCGGACGTGCGGGTTCAAGTCCCGCCTCCCGCACCAGCGAAGTTAATTCGCCAGATTTAGAAAATTATATTTGCAGTTGAGGTGACAACGCACTTTCGGCCCGGTAGCCGGTAATGCGCATAAGACGAATTCTGTTCCTCAACGATTGCGGCAGCCGAAATCGTCCCGCTCTCGCTTTCCTCATCAACAGTTGTGTGTGCGTCGCTAACAAGAGTTACGTCGTACCCTCGCTCTAGGGCTGCATGCAATGTGTGCCGAACGCAATAGTTTGACTGAGCGCCACAGAGAATTAGATGGGTCGCACCAAGATCTCTCAGCACCTGCTCAAGATTTGTTCCTTCAAAAGAGCTGCGAAACAGTTTTGCCACAATCGGCTCACTCTTTTTTGGCGCTAATTCCGAGACGATGCGCCATTCATCGCTGCCAATCTTCAGATAATCGTCTGAATGTTGAACCCAGATGACGGGCGTACCAACTCTTCTTGCGCGTTCCACCAAATCCCCAATGCTGCTCACAACCGAGTCGCGTTGCCAAGAGCCGGCGACTACATCGGACTGCACATCAATTACAAGAAGTGTCTGGCGGTCTCTTCCTGGAATGGTGCTCATTTTCGCCCTTCTCCACAACCCGACAGTCGCTTTGGCCGAGGTTTGGAGCATTACCTTAACCGGAATAGCCCCAGAGCGTGCCGTTTTTGCGCGCACAATGGATGGCTGGCTACCGGGTGGGATTTGATCGATTGCTTGGAGATGTTCGGCAGGAAGGAAGCACTGCTTTCGGTTTAATTTTAATTCACGCTAATTTGAAGATCCTGGAACAAGGACCTGTACAAGTTTCTATGATGCGCTCTCGCCGCCAAACGCGCCGTCACATCACATCAAGATCAAATATTCGAAGTGCAGGTAAATATCAGAACTGTTGATGGGTGGAAATCAACGCATAAGGGAGGGAAGAGCCAAACTCAAGCATAAAACCATTCCGAAAAATACTTGGAGTGGAAAGACTAACTGCTTCATGATTTGCCCCCCTGTCGGATCTTTCTCTTCGGTACCTTGCTAAAAAACGGTGTGCTAGTAACACATTCGTCGATCTAGAACTTCTACCGCCTCAATAGAGGAGGTTCTAAACGAACTGCCTAACTGCTAGTACGAGCAGCAGGTGGGCGGACTGAAAGTGCTCACCTTGAAGCCGCCAGCCTGACTTGGGCTAGCTGTAAGCAACAGGCCTAGCGCTACTGCCATCGCTGCGGCAACAACTTTTTTCGTCATCTCAAGAACTTCCCCTCGTTTGGCGTATATCTAGCCACGGTATTAGCGGGTCCAGCTTGGTACTTTACCGCCTTTACAACTGTATGTAATTTTTCTTTACATGCTGAGTAAAACCTAATGACGTGGTACTGTCAAGTCATGGACACCAAAGACTTTGGCGGACGACTCCGCCAGGAGCGTGTGAAGGCGGGTTTATCCCAGTCAGATCTGGCTGCAGGAATCATGAGCGCCAGCCACATCTCTCTTCTTGAATCAGGCCAGCGGAGTCCGTCACCTGAAATGCTGGAGCAGTTGGCCGAACGGCTTGGCGTAACGGGTCAGTTCCTAACCAGCGGCCCAACTTCGCGGGCAGCGGAGTCAAGGCGGAAGAACTTGCTCTTTGCTGAGATGGCGCTAAAAAATGGCGACGTCGAATTCGCGGAGAAATCACTCAGGGCAATAGTGGGAGAACTTGATTCTACTGAGAGCATTGAGTTCGCCATCCGCGCCCGCCATTTATATGCAATGGCCCTTGAAGGTTTAGGGCGCTTGGAAGAAGCCTCGCGCGAACTTCGGCAGGCAATCAACTCTGCGAAGGCTTCTGGCCTTCCCCTCGAAGCCGTTGAAATGACCATCACACTCTCCGCCTGCGCGAAGGAATCAGGAGATTTTGTAACAGCTATTGAGTTAGTTACCGAGGCGCAACTCTCATTTCCGCGGGAATTGCGGCAGAGCGCCACTTACGCACGGCTGATCTCCAGTGCAATCGCAATTCACTACCTACGCGGGGATTATGTGCGCGCGCAAGATCTGGCTGAACAAGCGCTAAACGTATTCGATGATCGCACTGATCCAACGGCGCGCGCGGCGATTCTCTGGAATGCCAGCCTCGCCGCCGATGCAAACGATGACACGTCGAAGGCCCTCCTTCTTGCCCAGCGCGCCGCTGGTCTTTACTCGGAGGGCGACGATCGGAGATTCGAAGGTCAACTGAGAGTTGCTATCTCTTGGCTCTTTACCCGGCAGACACCACCCGACGTATCTTCAGCTCGCGAACAGTTGATTCGAGCTGAAGAGTTACTAACTGATTCGGGTGCACTCGTCGACAAGGCATATCTTGAAACGGAACTCGCCCGCGTCGAATGGCTTGATCAGAATTATGACGTGGCACTGCAAAAAGCCACTACAGCTCTAGGAATGCTTGAAGGATCCAAAGATCGTCTCTTAAGTGCAGATGCGCACTTGTTGGCTGCAAGAGCGCAAATCAGCCTTGGCCACGAGATTGAATCGGGTATGCATCTGGACGCCGCCCGGAGCATCCTTGCAGGCATGGAGCCATCTAGGCAGAATTCGCTTGCATGGCGCGAACTTGGTGACATCTACGCAAATATGGAACTCAAGGCTGAAGCTCTTGATTCGTACCGAGAGGCCCTGCAAGAAGCAGGTGTGCCGGCTAGCCCGATGGCATTCGTCGACTCTGCAAAAGCCGAGGAAGATGCTGGGATATCGCACCTTCAGTAATTTTTCACTGACCCTGTTTCGCCGTCCTCAGAGTGAGTTAACGTGTTGCTTATGAACTCGCGTCTTCAGATTAAACCGGTCGCACCCTGGCACGCCGAAGCACTTTTTCAAGCGCTGGATTTCGATAGCGTGTATGAATTTTTAAACTCAAATCGCCCCGAAACAGTCGCGGAAATGTCGGCGACCATTGATCGGTATGTGGCGGGCCCAAGCGATGGAAGTGAAGATATCTGGCTCAATTTTGTGGTGCTGATCGGCAATCAAATCATCGGTTGTACCCAGGCAACAATCGTCGGTTCGAGATCAGAGATCGCATATCTATTCAGTCCCGTTGTAGTAGGGCAGGGTTATGCCACCCGTGCGACTGAATGGCTAATAAATTATGTGACGGAAACCCATGGCATAAGCAAGTTCTGGGCAACTACCGACCCAAGAAATGAAAGATCAATTAGCCTTTTAAAACGGTGCGACTTTATCGAGACTTCACTTCCAGAACATGGGCTCCGCTCCTACGATGACGGCGATCTGGTCTTTACTCTCGGACAATAAGTTCCTCATACTCATAGATTTTGCGAAAGGAGCGGTCTAACGATGGTTGAGTGCGTCGCGGTCATCTTCACGTCAAAAAGAACCCTAGAACATGACGAAGACTACGATCGCTGGTCCAATCGAATGGATGAATTGGTACGCGAGCAACCGGGCTTTATTGATGCCGTCAGCATCAGAGATCCGAATTCACGAATAGGAATTACCGTCTCTTACTTTATCGATGAAGATTCCGTGAAACTTTGGAGAGCAAATACCGAACATCTTGAAGCCCAATATCTCGGGCGAAACGCTTTCTATGAAAGTTACTCCGTCAAAGTTGCGAAGGTATACCGCGAGTATGCCATGACAAGAGAATCAACTGGAACAGCGACGAGATAACTAAAGTTTGGTTTTGGCCGTCTGATATTCATCTTCCGTTCGTTGACACCTCTTAATCAGCCAGTCATAGTGCTTGATTAAGAGGTGCCAACGAACATGTTTTCTTAATCGGCAAGGAGCTGTGATGTCGCCCAATTCTCGTCCTAGCGTCTTATTCGTCTGCGTTCATAACGCGGGCCGCTCGCAGATGGCAGCGGGGTTTCTGACGCATCTGGCTGGGGATCGAGTGGAGGTCCGCTCCGCTGGTTCTGTACCCGCGAGTTCCATCAATCCAGTTGCTATCAAGGCCATGCTTGAGGTTGGCATTGACATCTCCCGCGAGCTACCGAAAGTGCTCACCACCGAAGCCGTACAGGATGCCGACGTGGTCATCACCATGGGGTGTGGAGATGCCTGTCCAATCTTTCCGGGAAAGCGCTACCTAGATTGGAAATTGACCGACCCAGCCGGAGCCTCTCTGGAGGCCGTTCGCCCAATCCGTGATGAGATCCGTGGCTTGATCGAGAATTTGCTCACTGAAATCTAAAACGAAAAAGTCGGATATTCGTCAGTGACGAGTACAAAGGCATATCCAATGACTCGATTCCAATAAGCAATGATCCCAGCGACTGGTTGAGCGCACCAAGCTGGATAGACCCCGGTGAATAAGATTGAAAACCAGGCGAAGACAGTCAGCGCCAAGGCATAAAGGGCATAGATACAACCAACTACATAGAGCGGGATCGCCAAAAACCACTTAACCAACGGCAGAGTTCGTTTTAGCGGACGGTTCGCCGCTATCTCGGGATACTGCACTTCTATGGATGCGTTTGCCTCAATTGTCGGATACACATCGACTAAGAGAAGAAAGTACGCGCTCACCCTGACGCTCAACCCCATCAGCGCGCGATTGAAAGAGTAGACATATGACGGGTATTTGCCGCGAAAGACAATCGCCAGGAAGGCGGGGGCTACCAAGAGGGCGCTTGTGGAGTGCCAGTGGTGCGCGGAGTCCCGCCAAGAGCCGGAGAAGGAAGATAGAAAGATTGCTGCCGGAATCATTATGAAAATTCGGAAAAAAGTGGTGGCCCGGTTGCGATCGGTGAACTTAACTTCAATATTCGTCTCAATTTGTTGACTCATGTGTTGAGAGTACTCACGGACATGGGCTACAAACCAGACTGGAAATGACCTGTGTACTACTTCGATTAAGTCGGCCGATCCAAGATCAGAAGCGCGGCTACCCGAGGAGCCAGCGCGCGAAAAGCTAGGCCACGATGGCTTATCTCGTCCTTCTCGTCGGCGCTAAGTTGAGCCATCGTTTGGGTGCACCCGAGCGGCATAAAAATGGGGTCGTAACCGAAGCCTCCACTGCCACGAGGCTCGGAAATCAGAGTTCCAACGATCCGACCTTCTTCAACGATTTCGGTAACGCCCGGAATAACAAGGGCGGCGGCACAAGCGAAATGGGCTCCACGTCGCACTTCTGGAACATGCGAGAGTTGAGCCAAGAGCAGCGCCAAGTTCGCTTGATCGTCGCCATGCCGGCCCGACCAACGAGCCGAATATATTCCCGGCATCCCGTTCAGTGCATCAACGCAGAGACCGCTGTCATCAGCAATGGCGGGTAGGCCGGTTGCATTTGCTACTGCTCGAGCTTTGATAAGCGCGTTGGCCGCGAAGGTATCGCCAGTCTCCTCCACGTCATCAAGACCAAACTCATCTGTGCCGACTAACTCGATGCTTTCAGCGGGATTAGAAACCAGATCTGCCAAAATACGCCGGAGTTCTTCGATCTTTCCGACATTTCTAGTCGCAAGAATTAAGCGATGGGCCGACATTCACAAATCCAGAGTATTGCGCTGCAACACCGATAGTTCTGCGCAACCGGCAACAGCTAAATCAAGTAGTTGATTGAGAAGCGCGCGATCAAAGGGCGCACCCTCCGCGGTTCCCTGTACTTCCACAAAATTTCCCTCGCCGGTACAGACCACATTCATATCAGTCTCGGCCCTAACGTCTTCTTCGTAACAAAGGTCAAGGCGTGGCGTCCCGTCGATGATGCCTACGCTCACGGCCGCGACGCTACTAATTAGCGGCTCCGCGCCAGGTCGGAGTAGCCCTTTGCCACGTGCCCATTCAACGGCGTCAACCAGTGCCACATAGGCCCCGGTGATCGCTGCTGTCCTGGTGCCACCATCGGCCTGCAGAACGTCGCAATCCAGGACAATGGTGTTCTCCCCAAGCGCTTTGGTATCGATGATGGCGCGGAGCGATCGACCGATAAGTCTGGAGATCTCCTGGGTCCGTCCGCCCAATTTCCCCTTAACGCTCTCTCTAGCTGATCTGGTGTGGGTGGCCCTAGGGAGCATGGCATATTCGGAGGTGACCCAGCCGGTTCCAGTTCCTTTTAGCCAGCGCGGAACCCCTTCGGTAAAGGAGGCCGTACAGAGAACGCGAGTGGCGCCGAACTCGACAAGGACGCTGCCTTCCGCATGATCCAGCCAGCCTCTGGTGAAGCGAATAGTTCTGAGTTGGTCATCGGCACGGCCGTCGAGTCTGGTCATTCCAGAACCCTATCTGACCGCGTCGATGAATTTAGTTCTGCGGATTTCGTGCAGAGCAGATCCAACTTAGGCGTCAGGAAAGTTGGGCGTGAACCACAGTCGACACTTCGGGCCCGAGAAAACGACTAGCAAGAGTGGCAAAAAGATCTGATTCGCCCGTCGCCATGAATCGGTGGGTGGGCGAAGATGCTGAACTCTCTCTAAGCGCGCCGGTTGATACGAGGGTGCGATACAAATCTTTAGCAGTTTCTTCAGCGCTGGAGACCAGAGTCACGCCTTCGCCCATCACGTATGAGATCACTCCAGTAAGCAACGGATAGTGGGTGCAGCCAAGAATTAATGTGTCGACCTCGGCGGCGATGATCGGAGCTAGGTAGGTGCGAGCGGCCTCAAGAATGGCCGGGCCCGTGGTCTCGCCGCGTTCCACAAATTTCACGAATGCAGGACAGGCGTTAGAGGTGATCACCAACTGGGGCGCGGCGGCGAATGTATCTTCATACGCCTTGGACTCGATTGTCGCGACCGTGCCGATCACTCCAATCCGCCCATTGCGGGTCGCCGCCACCGCGCGACGTACTGCCGGTTGAATCACTTCGACCACTGGTACGTCATACCGTTCACGAGCGTCTCGTAGCATCGCCGCACTGGCACTGTTGCAGGCAATCACCAGAGCCTTCACGCCTTCGCTGACCAAGAAATCGAGAGCCTCGAGCGAGAAAGCACGAACCTGCGCCAATGGTCTTGGGCCATAAGGACCACGGGCGGTATCGCCTAGGTAGATGACTGATTCGTTAGGCAATTGATCAAGAATGGCCCGGGCCACCGTGAGTCCGCCAACTCCGGAATCAAAAATTCCAATCGGCGCATTGGTATCCGTCACGACAGCAGAGTCTATGCCCACACCTGGTCGTCTAAGCGGTCCTCGGCCTCATCAAGCGATCCGGAGTAAACGCCTGTTGATAGATACTTCCAGCCCGCGTCACAAACGATAAACGCGATATCTGCAGTCCTGCCCTCAGCAACACATTCACGGCCGACGGCGAGTGCTGCGTGAAGAATGGCGCCGGTAGAAATGCCGGCGAAAATGCCTTCGATATTTAGCAACTCCCGAACCCTAGCAACCGCATCGCGCGGCCCAACCGAGAAACGGCGATTGATCACGCCTTCGTCATAAAGTTCGGGCACGAAGCCCTCATCGAGATTACGCAGTCCGTATACAACTTCTCCATACCTCGGTTCGGCCGCAACAATGGTGATTTCCGGGTTTCTCTCGCGAAGAAAGCGACCGGCTCCCATAAGAGTTCCGGTCGTTCCAAGCCCGGCAACAAAGTGAGTGATGCTTGTCAGGTCGGCAAAAATCTCCGGTCCCGTGCCCTCGTAATGGGCCCTGGCATTGGCCGCATTTCCATACTGATAAAGCATGACCCAGTCTGGGTTCTGTGCAGCGATCTCCCTGGCTACCCGTACTGCCTCGTTGGATCCGCCCGCTGCTGGGGAATAGATAACTTGCGCACCCCACATCTGGAGCAATTGCGTCCGCTCGGCGGAGGTGTTTTCAGGCATCACGCATACGAGTTTGTAGCCGCGGACTTTGGCGATCATGGCTAAAGAGATTCCGGTGTTTCCACTTGTCGGTTCGAGAATTGTCGAACCAGCCCGAAGCAATCCGTCGCGCTCAGCCTGATCGACCATCGCTAAGGCAACGCGATCCTTTATTGATCCGGTTGGGTTTCGATCCTCAAGCTTGGCCCATAAGCGAACATCTGGACTGGGTGAAAGATGCGGTAACCCCACCAGAGGCGTACGACCCACAGAGTGAGCCAGTGAGTCGAACCTGGTCATGAAATGGTCGCGCCACTTCCCCCAGCGACGGCTGGAAGAATGGTCAAACTGTCCCCCGGCTTCACGGGTGCAGCGAGTCCACCCATAAACCGAACATCCTCATCGTTGATGTAGATATTGATGAAGCGTCGCAGTTGGCCATCCTCAAGGAGACGTTCGCCAAGCCCACTGAAACTCAAATCTAAGTTTGTGATTACCTCAGCCAGAGTAACTCCAGAGGCTTCCACGATTCGCTCGCCACCCGTGTAGGGGCGCAAGATGGTGGGAATACGCACTTCAAGGCTCATATCCGTCATAACCACGAGGGTAGGACAGATAATTCCCACGAGGCTAATCGAGGAAAACTACCTGCTCTTCGGAGACCAAGCCATCAACAATTCGAAACGAGCGGAATTCTTCGGCTCCAGCGAGCCCTTCCCTGGTTGAGATCAACACGTAGTGGGCATTGGGCTCTGAGGCATAGGAGATATCGGTCCTCGAGGGGTAGGCCTGGGTTGCGGTGTGCGAATGGTAGATAACCACGGGCTCCTCGCCGGCGGCGTCCATCTCCTTGTACAACTTCAATAGGTCAACTGCATCGAATTCGTAAAAGGTGGGTGAACGCGCCGCATTGAGCATTGGGATGAATCGCTCTGGCAGATCGCTGTCAATTTTTCCGGCAACCACGCCACACGCCTCGTCCGGGTGATCAGCGAGCGCGTGGGTGAGCATGTGGTCGGCGATAGCCCGTCGAATCCTTAACATGGGAAAATCTTATTCAGTAATTCTTATTCAGTAACGGTTGCTAGCAAATTCTCAAGTACCCAGCCCAGCCAATTGAATACCTGGAAAGTGAACAAAAGCGGGTGCGTATCTTCCAATTGTGCGAAACGCTCCTCACTATTTTCATCAACGTCCAGAACGACGCCCAGGGCCAGTCGGATGTCGTTAATCGCGCGGAGCCACTCATCGACTGCTGGGAGATCCAAGGCGATGTCGGATTCGCCACTTTGAGGAAGCGAGTCAAGAACGTGGGTTATAGCCTCTTGCTTGGCGCGATGAAGGGGTGCCTCCGTGTAGCGACGAAACTCGCTTGCCCAGGCATCGTCTTCGTACGCATTTGGAAAAAGACGAGCCAAGATCGGGTCCGTTGGCAATTCATCGCTAGTTGAAATCTCCACCAGACGCGCAAGTGGATCAAGCCCGTCCTCCGTCGGACCTGCCTCGGACAAGATGCCCAGTACTTCTGTGGCCATCTGTCGCAATATTGCGGTTTCCGCCTCGTCTAGATTAAGGCGCAATCCATTCGGCGTTTTTGCAAATGTTGCCATCAGCCGACCTGTTCGAGAGTGGCCCACAGGCCGTACGCATGTAACCGCTCGACATCTCTTTCCATTTCCTCACGTGACCCAGAGGACACCACTGCCTTGCCTTCATTGTGGACCTGGAGCATCAACACCGTCGCACGCTCACGCGAGTAACCGAAGATCAGCATCAGGACGTGTGTGACGTAAGACATCAAGTTTACGGGATCATTCCAAACGATCGTGATCCAAGGCGATTGGGGCAGAAGTTCAACATCTGGCATGAGTTCTGCCGGACTGGTCGAAACTTGAACCACCGAACGTTCCCCTTTCCTCACGTGCCTCCACCAATCATTCCAGCGTAGTAACGTTGCCAACCATGGACACCATCCCTGAAAAACCAATCTTGGCCCGAATCCGCGAGTCCGTAATTGGCGAAGATCAGGTCATGGACGGTCCATATGGGCCACGCCGGATCACCTACGCCGATTACACCGCAAGCGGCCGAGCCCTGAGCTTCATTGAAGATTTCATCAGGGCAGAAGTTTTACCACGTTACGCGAACACCCACACCGAGGCGAGTGGAACTGGTCTGCAAACAACGCGACTGAGGGAAGATGCAAGAAAAATTATCCATGATGCGGTCGGCGGTGATCCAAACGATGTCGTCATTTTCACTGGCTCTGGGTCTACCGGGGCAATAGATAAGTTGATCGGCATTCTAAATCTGCGGATTCCGTTTGATCTGGACAGAAAGTGGAAGCTCTCCGACCAGATCCCGCTTGACCAGCGACCGGTGGTCTTTATCGGACCTTACGAGCACCACAGCAACGATCTGCCATGGCGCGAATCCATTTGTGATGTTGTCACCATCCATGAGGATGTAGACGGGCATATCGACCAATCGCACCTTCGCGAAATGCTTGAGGAATACTCAACGAGACCCCTGAAAATAGGATCCTTCTCAGCAGCCAGCAACGTAACGGGCATCATCAGCGACACGTACTCCATCGCCAAGTCGTTACACGAGCATGGTGCACTTTCATTCTGGGACTTCGCCGCTGCTGCACCATACGTGCAGATCGATATGCACCCCGATGCCGACTCCGGCATGGATGCTATTTTCCTTAGCCCACATAAGTTTGTTGGTGGGCCTGGAACGCCTGGCGTGCTGGTTGTCTCTAAGTCGCTGACGAGCAATACCGTGCCCGTGATTGTCGGAGGCGGCACTGTTGCCTATGTCAATTCAGATGCTCATCTATACCTTGCCGATCCAACTCATCGGGAGGAGGGCGGGACGCCAGCGATTATCGAATCCATCAGAGCGGGGCTAGTCTTCCAACTCAAGGAAGCCGTCGGCGTTGAAATGATAAGAGCACTAGAGGAACGTCTCCTCCGACGTGCCACAGCGGCTTGGAGCAGTAACCAGAACATCGAAATTCTTGGGAACCTGGAAGCAGAGAGACTCTCGATTCTCTCATTCATCGTTAAAGGTTCAAGTGGCAAATTTCTTCACCACAATTTTGTGGTCGCACTTCTAAATGACTTATTCGGTATCCAATCGCGCGGCGGCTGTTCGTGTGCCGGTCCATATGGTCACCGCCTTCTCGGAATCGATCTCGAGCGAAGTCATGAATTTGAAGCGCAAATCAGCGGCGGCTGCGAAGGAATCAAGCCGGGTTGGGTCCGGCTCAACTTTAATTATTTTCTCTGCGACGAAGTGGCCGACTACCTCACCAACGCAGTGCTGTTTATTGCCAATCATGGATCAAAGTTTCTAGCCGACTACCGGTTTGATTCAGTTACCGGGATCTGGCATCACTATCGTGGCGCTGTTGAGCCACCCATGCGCCTTAACAAAGTAAGTTACGACGCCGACGGAAAGATGATTTACCCAACCGAACATACTCGTGCCGACGAATCGATTCTCCAAGAGCACCTTGCCGATGCCCAGGTCCTGGCAGCGGGTAGGGCCATTCCGAGCCAAGCCAGTGCCGGCGTCGAGATTCTCAAAGAATTGGGAGCCGGATTTGAACACCTTCGATGGTTTGAACTCCCGGCGGAATCTCTTGCCCATATTTCTTAGTTTCTAATTTCGTAGTCGCTAGCTGGCCACACCCGCTGCTCGGAACGTCTAGTCGCCTAGCTGGTTAACGGACGAGTTCTGTGAAGGCCCGGCTCATTGCGCCATCTAATTTTGAATCGGCGCTAACGGCTACTCGAAATGCAAACAATCCTGGACTTGGAGCCGTCGTAGACAATGCGAAATTGCCGCCATCGCCGGAGGTCGCCGAGGCAACGTTGAGCCATTTACCGAGCGAATTCATCTGTAGAACCACGCCGACTCCGGTATCTGTCGGCCAGACCGAACCCGTTATGGTCAACGTCGAGTTTTGGCGAATCGACGGCGGCGCATTGACTGAAATTAGTCGAGCGACTTTTAGTTGCTGGGACGGCGTTGTCGCCGCGAGTTGCTGCCACGAACCTGGCGATAGCGCCCGAACTTGTAAATTCTGCGATGCAATTAAGGCAATCTGAGCGACGCCGGTGACCGAGGTCGTTGCAGTACCGATATCGTTCCAGGTGGTGTCGCCATCCTTGAGCACTTGAAAACTGATCGGAACGCCTGCAACCGGAGTCGAATCCGCAATCTGAAAAGTCGCCGTGATGATGCTGGGTGACGAATATCCAACCGACGGTTGGCTCAGCGCTATCGTGCCATTGACCTGGTCTGGGGCAATGGTTTTCGCATAAGCTCTCAATTGGGCCCACGTGGCCGGATCCTCGTTGCCGAAGGCCCAGAATGCAATGCCGCCGAGCCGGTATTTTCCGACCAGCGCGGCCCGAAGTTGAACGCCGCGAGCATCTTGGTACCAAGCGGTTCGCTGAGCCGTACAGGAGGCTGATGCACCCGAAGCGTTGGTACCGACATAAGTCTTAACGTAGGAGAAAGTATTCTCACCGTATGTTGCATTCCAGGTTGGTGTTGCCCCATAGGAGGCGGCCAAGGTCTGGGCGTAATTAGCCACAAAAGTTGCACGTGATCCAGACTGTCCATTTTGAGGTGCACGGATAGTGACACCGAGTGCTTGCCCATCGGAGCCTCGAACGGGACAGGTTCCAGTGACTGAGGTAACCCAGTCTCTGCCGTAAGCCGGAATTCCAATGAATACTTTCGATGCCGGGATGAGCGAGACTGCATATTTAGCGGCCGCCTCGACCCAGGAGATTGGACCGATTGGCCCTGGGAAGGCAACGGAGTAGTCGTACGTCATGATTC
>Ga0307375_10001413_pt1 | contig 26358 bp, 32 predicted proteins | sample TR1MG_FD_202531 | JGI IMG/M metagenome (GOLD analysis project Ga0307375, IMG submission 202531) | Soil microbial communities from Risofladan, Vaasa, Finland - TR-1 | ecosystem: Environmental > Terrestrial > Soil > Coastal area > Acid sulfate soil | place: Finland: Risofladan, Vaasa | collected...
CAAAAATAACAGCAGTTGTCAAACAGAACCCCGGTCTTATTGTCGCAATGGTGTTTATGGAACCAAATAAGAAGATAAGCAGTTCGTCAAAAACCTCTTACGCAGACTATTGTGACAAGAAAGGTATTATCTGGTTCGACGCAAAAGACAAAGCAGGCATAGATTCATTTATCAAGGCAAACAAATAATGACAACGACAACAAGAAAAATAGGGTCAGGTATATACGAAAGAACACAAGCACATAAAAATGCTATTTCAAAAGCAATGTCTGGTAAGAAGAAAACAAAAGAACACAATCAGAAGATAGCAGCGTCAGTGAAGAAAACACTCGCAAAGAAAAAACAGGCTCAAAAGTAGTCCAAATAAGAGTATAAATACAATATGACAAAAGCATTCTTATATAAATGGACTGAAATATCAACAGGTATGTGGTATCGAGGATCACGAACAGCAAAAAATTGTCACCCAGATGATGGTTATATCTGTTCAAGTAAAATAGTAAAACCAAAAATATTGGCAAATCCATCTGATTGGGTTAGAGAAATAGAATGTATCGGAGAGTCTAAATATATACTTGAATTAGAAGCTAAATATCTGAAAACATTAGATGCTAGAAATGATCCTATGTCATATAATCAACATAACGGAAATGGGCATACTGGATATGGTATCAAGGGTTCAAAAGGTCCACAGAAAAATCCATATAAAGGGCCAAGAAATGGACATGTTGGAATCAAGGGCCCACGCGGTCCACAGAAAAAGCCATATAAAGGGCCAAGAAAGACACCTTGGAATAAAGGAATGATTCTTGGTCCAAAAGGTCCAAAAGGACCACAGAAAAATCCATCAGGCCCACGCGGTCCACAGAAAAATCCACATAAAGGGCCAAGAAAGACACCTTGGAATAAAGGAATGATTCTTGGTCCAAAAGGACCACAGAAAAATCCATCAGGCCCACGCGGTCCACATAAAAATCCACATAAAGGGCCAAGAAAGACTTGGACTTGTATAGATGGAAAAAGAATATATAAAGGATAATATAATGCGACTATATCAAACAGGTGGATTTACAGGAGTGCATTCAAAGATAAGTAAAAACAAAGTAACTTATGTGGTATTCACAGACGACGAAAGAAACACAATCAAGAACCTACAAGCAGCACTAAAAGAGATACAAGTAGAACAAAAAAGTCTCGGTAAAATAACAAGATGGAATAAGTTAGACGACGAAGCACTTGACGAAATACTTATGTGGCCACTGCCATTAAAAGATGGTGGAAAACACACAGACTTGTCAGTTGATCAAATAGATAAGATAGATAAGATGCTTACCAAACTCAATATAGTAGATATGGAACCACTATTAGACTTATTGGGATTTACTCTTGACACAGAAGAACCAATGACGGACAGAGAAATGCGAAAAGAGATGGATCGCCGTCGGGAATTGGCAGCAAAACACAAAGCAGAAACAAGTAGATTCGGTATGCTCTTCAGGATAGAATAAGATGGCACACAATAACTTTAGTTTCGACGAACAACTCAGAATATTCAAAGCACTGTCGCCGACTATATCAGAATGTAAAACCAAATATATAGAATCTTATTCTTTATTCGATTTACTCAGAGAAGATTCACAGAGAGCAATCTCGATGTATCAGCCAATGAGAGAGATTCAACTCTGGGGTATGATTAAGAGATATTATGAAAAAGGACTAACAGTAGAAGAAACAATAGAATACGCAAAGATAAGTCTAAAGCAAACAAACGATAGATTGATTAAAAATATAAATACAACTATGACAACAGAGGAATCACAATAATGGCAACTATCATCAATGCCTTACCACAAGAAACTGACTTTAATATAATGCAAGATAGCACCTTTATCTGTAATATATCTGTCCTGGATACTTATGGTATCGCCTTAGACTTAACTGGATATGACATTCAGGCAGAGTTTAAGAGAGCATATACTGGATCAGCAGTCATAACAGCAAATATAGCAAACGGGAGTATCAAAGTGTCGTCTCCCATAACCGGTAACATAACTTTAACTCTATTGCCAACAGATACAGCATCAATATCACCAGTAAATCAATCAGATGACACGATTGAGTTACTTTATGACATTTCGTTGATTAGTTCAACAACTCCGCAAGTAATACTAACCCCTACTTTCGGCACACTGAACATACAACGAAAGATAACAATATAAATATAATCAAGGAGAAACACAATGTCAATATCAGTATATTTAGCAGATAAGTTATTGGATCATCAGAACGGCAAAACTGCCTATACTATGCCAACAGCATATATTGCTTTATCTTCAACAACACCAGCAACAGACGGAACAGGCGTAACCGAACCTACAGGTGGCTCTTATGCTCGAGTAGCAACATCTTCTGCCACTTGGAACGCAGCAGCAGCAGGGTCAGTGACTAACGCAGCAGCAATCACATTCCCAGCAGCAACCGCAGATTGGTCAGCAGGTGCTAATATGACTTATGGCGTTATTTACGATGCTGCAACGGCAGGCAATATGCTATCTTTCGGCGTATTAACAGTAGCAAAGAATGTTCTCAACGGCGACACAGCATCTATCGCTATTGGTGGAATAACAATCACATTATCTTAATAGTAAGATAACCTGAACCAGGGTGGGAGTAGAAATGCCTCACCCGCAAATATAGGAGTATTAAATGGCAGATAATGTCTCAATAAAAGACTTTGGTGGTAATGCCGCAGTCATTGCAACAGATCAAGTAACAGATGCTACCCTCGGAACAGTAGAAGTTCAATATATGAAGTTGATGGACGGAACCATCGACTCTACAAACAAGCTTGTTATAGATAGTTCTGGTCGCCTACAAGCAAACATTGGTAACTTACCAACAGACTTGGCTGTGTCAGGAACAATCACGGCACTGTCACAGACTATATCCATACCCACTTCCGAGACACAAACAGTGGGTGTTCAAATAAGTGGAACCTGGTCAGGATCACTTACTCCAGAAGTATCTATAGATGGAACAACATATTATCCTATAAACTTCGTAGATACTGGAGGTGGGTTATTGGGAAATACCTGGTCCGCAAACAATCTCGGACAAATAAATGTTGGCGGCACATTATACTTCAGAGTAAGAGCAAGTGCTTGGAGTAGCGGAACAGCAACAATATCGCTAAGAGCAACTTCCCGTTCGTCGGTTATTTCACTTAATGAATCATTGCCACAAGGATCAAATACTATTGGTGCAGTGTCCCAATCAGGAACCTGGAACATTGGATCAATAACAACAATGCCAACAACCCCAGTTACTGGAACATTCTGGCAAACAACACAACCAGTAAGTGGAACTGTAGGAATAACAGGCACAGTAGCAACAGCAGAAGTTCCTCCAACAACAGTAGCACACGCACTTGCGACAGTCACTACAGCAGGAACAAGTGTTCAACTACCAGCAAACACAGCAAAATCAATCACAATTAAAGCATCAACCACAAATACAGGGATTATATATGTAGGCGGATCTACTGTGTCGGCATCAAATGGATTCCCCCTATATGCTGGCGACACTGTGTCATTAGATATAAGTAACACAAGTGTGATCTGGATTGACGCTTCAATAAATGCTCAAACAGCAAACTGGATAAGCAATGAGTAAAACTAACGCAACTTCAAAAACAATCAACATTCCTGGTAATGCTGGCACTGCAACCGACGCAACCAACGCACACTATGCAGTCGCAGGCAAGAACGTAGCTTTAGCTTCAGATACAAACCTACAAACTTGGGCTGATAGTCTGCCAAGATGCGGGATGTATGATGTTGGCTTGTCAGTGGCGCAAGGAAACTTACCTGCTGCTTTTTGGTATATTGAGTTGCAGCGTTATTCAAGTGACGCTGCTGGAAACTTATACCATGTCATCACTGCAAAAGGCCTGGATGGATCAGGATCAGGATTAATGTATACGAATACTTGTTATTATGGAACTTGGACAGGATGGATACAGGTTGTCACGTCGATTGCTGGCACAGCAACCAACGCAACCAATGCTATTAACGCGACTACGGCGACCGCAGCAAACGGCCTTAATTCAGCAACGACCACTGTTGGAGTTTCAACTGCCGCAGCACCAACAGTGGGGCAAGTGCTAACGGCAACATCAAGCACAGCGGCAACTTGGCAAACATCGTCATCGCCGTCAATGTTCCGCAACCGCATCATCAACGGAGATATGTCAGTAAGTCAGGTGAATGGTGGAACTACGGTTACTCTTACTACCATTGGGTATGTTACTGACATGTGGACTGCGTCATTAAGTTCAGGCGGGCTAAACTGTATTTCAGCACAACAAGTTGTAGATGCTCCTCCGGGATTTAAGTATTCAACTAAATTTACCGTTACTAACCAACACGCTCCGGGGGTTGGAGAACCATTCTACTTCCAACAACCAATTGAAGGTCAGAACATTATTGATTTTGGATTTGGAACAGCCTCTCCTAAAACTATCGCAACTGGGCAGTGGATTAAAGGGAGTGTTCCGGGAGTCTACAGTGTTTCAATAAGGAGCGGCACGGCTGATTACAGTTATATTGGGACAGTCAACGTAACAACCTCGTGGACTCAAGCCGTGATTACAATAGTAGGAACATCTTCTGGAACTTGGCCTACAGATAATACGACAGGAATGCAGTGGGCATTGGATTTAGGTTCTGGCTCAAACTTCAACACCACTGCTGGTTCTTGGCAAGCAGGTAACTACTTCAACACCACAGGTTCAGTTACCTTCGTCAATCAAGTAGCAGGCTCAACCCTCAACATCACAGGAGTCCAGTTAGAGAAAGTGCCAACAGGTGCAACCACTGGAACTGACTTTGAGTTTCTTCCTGATGATGTGGTGTTGATGAGGTGTCAGAGGTATTTACAGCCACTCGGTATAGCTGGAAATGAAGCACCGATAGGAATAGGATTTGGAATAGGCTCGGGCGCAGTTGTTACTCAGAGCGAATTTAATCCACCTATGCGAACTGCGCCCACTGTAAGTATTATTGGTTCAGCAGCAAGTATATATATGACAACAGCATCCATCGCAGCATACGCTTCTTCGGGCATAACTGCCGTAATAGCAAGCCCAACTGGATGTAACTATCAGTTGAGTGGCCCGACAACATTCCCGATTTATTCCTGCGCACATATTCGGAGTGCCGCAGTTGGCACAGCAATACTGGCAGACGCGAGACTATAACTATGAACACTAACTACACATATCAACTCACCCAATACACATCAATCCTTCGCAGCGACGGAGCGTCTATTCCTCCTGACCCTGCGAATCGTGACTATGCAGAATACCTTGCTTGGATAGCAGCAGGAAATACTCCAGATCCTGTGCCACAACCTACAACTGCTCAAATAATCGCATCACTTGAAGCAGATGTGAGCAAATATATAGACTCAATAGCACAGAAGAAAGGTTATGACTCAGGAGTATCTTGTGCTTCTTATGCGGCAAGCACAAACGCAACTTTTGCCGCAGACGCTAAAGCCTTTATTGCTTGGAGAGATTCAGTATGGACAACCTGTCAGACTATTGAGAATACAGATTTGGCCGCAACACCGCCAATAGTGCCAACCTCTGCCCAAGTAATCGCAGCACTTCCAGCCGCACCGTGGTAATATGTCACTCCTGCTCTTATTTAATCCAACTGGAGAAACAAAGGGTTTAGTATTTAATATACCCGAATCAGAATCTGTATCTGCGACATTAAATAGAGTAAGGGTAGAAAACTTCACGATCAACGAAACAGGAACAATAACTCTTTCGGCAATAAGAGCCAGAAAGAATATATTCACTGTTTCTGAAACATCTTCTGAATCATTCTCAACTAATAGAAACAGAAAGAATATCTTTGCTGTGTCTGAAACAACTTCTGAATCATTCTCAACTAATAGAAACAGAAACAACTCATTTACTATAACAGAATCAGAAACAGCAACCATTGCTCTAAATAGATTAAGAAATACTACTCTTAACTTAGCAGAGACATTTAACTTCACATTATCTCTTGCGAGACTAAAACAACTAACATCAACAACAACAGAAGCATCCTCTACGACTTTCGGCGCATTGCGTAGAACAAGAGATATAACATCAACCATCGCGATGATACTTACTGAAGTAGAAACACTATTGGTAAATAGATCGTTGGGATTCACATCAACAGAACAAGAAATAATATTAGTAACATTGTCTGAAGTAAGAGCAATGTCGGCAACAATATCTGAAACACAAAATACAGAAATATTGTCAGTGTCAAGAAACAGAGCAGTCACCTCAACTATAAATGAGTTAGAATCTGTGACCATAACACTAAATAGATTGTCGTTAATGACTTATATAATAAACGAAGGACCACAAAACGAATCATTCTATCTCAATAGAGCAAGAAAGATCGACTTTACCAACAACGAACTACAAGATGTGATCGCATCGTTTAATAGATCACGAACATATCTAACAAATATCAACGAAACATATTCAACCGCAACGATAGATTGGAGAAGAATAAGAACACAGGTATTAAATATTGCCGAAACACACAACACAGAAATAATCGCACTTAATAGATTAAGAGATATAATACAGTCTATTTCAAGCACACTTGACATAACATTTATTGTTTATATCACAGGCAGGAGCCAAATACCTAACAAGGCAACTATATCCTGGAGTGAATGGCAGAATACTGCACACGGATACCAATATGTGTTAATGTCAAAAGTGGTAAGTTTCAATCCTAATAACAAAGTATCAGTTACTTTGCCCGACTCAGTCGCACAAACAACCACAACACAACTAACCAATATAGGTTCGGCATCTTTAATAGCAAATGACAAATACGACACCTTCGTGATTATGCCGAAAAGTTTCTTGTAACACGCATAAATACAATATGACCAGTAGAGCAGAATACCAACGAGAATACTATAATAAGAGGAAAAAAGAAAAAAATCACAACCAATGACCACAAGAGTAAAATACAAAAGACTAACAAAAGATGAAATGATTCAAAAGTTCTTTAGACTAAACCACTATACACCCGATATGATGATCGCATTCTATTCATTGCAAAAAGATCATCAGAAAAAAATCATCAAGAAACAAGAACAACTACCATACAACCATCAACCCATCCATAACCAAGAACTAATAAATAAAATGGATAAATACACTAACCGACTTATATCAAGAACAGAAACAGAAGATTCGATTCATATAGGTAACGGGTTATTCGAAAAAAGAGAAGTAACAATAACAAACAAAAAAATCTACCAATATATAGACAAAACAAGATCTTATATAGAAATAACAGAACAAATATATGAATCACAAGGAGAAGAATCATCCAATACGAATATTATTGCCAACACTGCAAAAAACTAACAGAAGTAAGTTGTTCAATAAAAGAAACAACACCTACAATCATATGTGCTTGTGGAGAAGTGGCAGACAAAAATCTGTCAAAACAAATAGGAAGCAACAGTGCTTCTGAAGTATTTTGGGGAAACTTCTTCTCATTGACTGTAGGACAACAGAGAACACCACAACAAACCTGGCATATACCAACAGCAGAAATAGGAAGAAACAAGACAGGAACATTAAAGAGACTAAAATGACTACAACAACATATATAAAAAACACCGTGTATATCTTACCATACAAAAACTTACTAATAACACTAAAGTTTAATGAGACGAATACCTTCTGGCAGAAATACCCGAAACAACTATCTGAAACAACAGAAAACTTGATCGGAAATTCACTGTCATTATCTTCTTCAATCAACATACTGGCAACAACATTATCTGAAGTAGGACTATACTCTGTTCAGGTATTAGATTCGGCAACAGGGTCTGGTATGGAAATAACAACAGAACAAACCGCAACAAAACCGGTAAAAAAATCAAAGTAAATGGATTATCAGAGAATATATGCTAACTTAATCTCGTATGCCGAAAGAACATACTTAACCGGTTATAGAGAAAAGCATCATATTATTCCAACTTCACTTGGTGGAACAAACTCACCAGAAAATCTCGTCTATTTAACATTGAGACAACATCTGATGGCACATTTACTATTATATAAGATGGGACACGGCAACCAGATCTTCTCTGTAGAATGTATGCTAATAGATAGTCTCAATCCGAACCACCGAAGATACCATAAGATAAAATGGAAGAGATTATATAGAAAACTCATCACCTTACAAAGAGCGAAGGTAAATCTGGAACAAAAAAGACAACAAGTAGAAGAAAGACAAAAGAATCAACATATATAAATACAAATAAGCAATATATTATAGGATTATAATATTTGCTGTAGGGCTTATGGATGTAAGCACATATATCAAGAATACAGGAGGTATTCACAATGTCAAAAAGCAATCTTACTGTAGAGATGGTAGATATAAATCTTATTCAACCATACAAAAACAATCCCCGTAAAAACACCGATGCTACTAAAGAAGTGGTTAAATCTATTAAGGAATATGGATTTAGACAACCTATTGTGGTTGATGAGAATATGCGGTTAAACACGAAAAACCGATAAGGAGATAGAATATGGCAGCACCTAAAGGTCATCCTAAATATATTAAAAGAGTAGATGAAAAGCAACTGGCAAAGTTGGCTGGAGCACATCTCACAACTAAAGAAATATCGGCAATATTAGATATAAGTGTATCTGCATTAGAAAAATCACCATACAAAGAGATTATTTCGGTCGAAAGAGGACTAACAAAACAACGACTAAAGCAAAAAGCACTACAACGAGCATTGATTGACAGCTCTGATGTGATGCTAAAGTTCTGTCTCAAGAACTATTGTGGAATGACGGATAATGATATAATACCAATTGACGGAAATGGAGAAGATTCAAATGTCGGATATACTATTAAAATAGTCAGACCACAAGCATTTAAATCAAAAGCCGAAATTGCCGCAGAACAAGAAGACGACAATAACAAAGAATGACAACACCATATTTATATAAATGGACAGAAATATCTACCGGCATGTGGTATGTTGGCTGTAGATGGGCTATCGGGTGTTCTCCTGAAGAAACAACCTATTATACATCAAGTAAGAAAGTAAAATCATTTATTAAGGCAAATCCCCAAAACTGGATTAAAGAAATATTAGAAGTTTCTCATTCAGGTGAGTATATTCGAGAATTAGAATCAACCTGGTTATGGTCAAACGATGCTAAAAACAATGTATTGTCATATAATTTACATAATGGAAATGGTGAAGGTGCAATAATAAAAAAAAGCAGAAAAGGAATATCCACAGGACCAAACCTAAAAAATCGCGGCAGAAAACGACCTGATGTGTCTATATCAAATATAGGAAATACTTATGGTAAAGCAAATAAAGGTAGATTAGTCACCGACGAGCACAGAAAGAATATATCAGAAGCAAAGAAAAAAGGTAACTATACCTGGATTCTTGTAGATGGTAAAAGGATATATAAATCAAAATGAAAGAAGTAGAATTACTTTCTCATCAGATAGACTTTATTCAATCAGTAGAGCCCGCTTTCTTGGGATTGGTAGGTGGTTATCGGTCAGGAAAAACCCATGCATTGTGTCATAAAGCATTATATATGTCTCTTCTTAATACCAAAGAAGATGGTGCTCTATTATCTCCGACTTATGGTATGATCACCAGAACACTCGTTCCTACAATGAATAAGATACTATACGAAATAGGACTGAAATTCACACACAACAAATCAGACGGATATTATGAAATAACATTCGGAAACAAAGTAAGAAGAATATGGTTACTGTCAGCAGAAAACTTCGACAAGGCAGCTGGTATGACTCTATCGTGGTTCGGAATAGATGAGATTGACCGTATGACTCTACAAGTGGCAACAGATGCGTGGAAAATGATGGTAAGTCGTCTAACAAAAGGTGAGAAGAAACAAGGATTCTGTGTATCTACTCCAGAAGGATATAACTGGATGTATCAGTTTTTCGAAGCAAATGCTGACACAACGAGAAGACTCATCAGAGCATCAACATACGACAATCCGTTTATAGACGAAGACTACTTTATACAAATGGCTGCAACTCATACTTCAGAACAGTTGGAAGCATATTTCTATGGTAAGTTCATCAACTTCACAGACGGCAACGTGTATTATCCGTATGACAGAGCAAAGAATAGATCAACAGAAACATTGGCAAAACATCCTCACGCACCATTATCTATTGGTATTGACTTTAACATCGGTAAAATGGCAACAATCGTAGGGATCATCATAGGTCAGGTTCCTCATATTGTTGATGAAATATATGGAACACAGAATACAGAGGCGCTGATTAGAGAGATAAAACGCCGTTATCCGAATAGGCAAATCAAGTGTTTTGTTGATGGATCAGGTGACACAATGCGATCTGACTTTACGTCAATGTCACAAACCGATGTGATGCAACTCAAACAAGCATTCGGAACAAACAATGTTCATCACTACAAAGGACATATTCCTGTTGCAGATAGAATAGGAGCAGTTAATCAGAAGTTTGCCAATGCTCTCGGACAGAGACAACTATTCATCAATGACTTTATGTGCCCTGTTCTGGTAAGATGTATAGAAACACAGGGTTTCATAAATGGTAAGCCAGATAAATCAGGTGATATAGACCATATGCCAGACGCACTTGGTTACTTTATATCATATGTATGGGCACCAACAAAGCATAGATCAAAGATAACGGTATTGGTATAATAGAGAAGTATAAATAAGATATAAGGACAAAAGACAATGGCACAGACAAAACAAAAAGCAATAGCTGGCAAGACAATAACATTCGAAGACTTTTTCAGTCCTAATGCTAATGCTGTTCAGAAACTTGTTGATTATTATGAAGGTGATCAACTTGCGTATGTTATTCAGATGCTTGACGGTGGAATGAACGGATGGGGAAAACGAAAAGAATGGAAACATAGAGGTATTATTCCTCGTGTTAGAAATATAACCCGATCAATCATATCTAAATCAGGTATGTTATTCAATAGACCGCCAGTTATGGGAATTGTTACAGATACAGATAAGTTGCCAGTAACAGACCCAGTATTATCTGAAATGCTCGAAAACGCAGATTGGATGGAGGTGATGCAAAATCTGGATATTTACACTCGACTAACTGGTTCGATTATATTACTACAACAGTTGTCAATCCCAGACGGAGTTACCACAACAAATGGTCAATATAGATACGATCATACTCGCGGCGATCAACTAATAATGACTATCCTTCATCACGGAAATACTGTGGCGAGAATGAATCAAGCAAGAACAAAGATAACCGAACTTGGGTTTATCCTTGGAGATACGGCACTACAAGGCGGAAATAACTATTCACCAAGACCGAAAGAATGGTCATATTGTGTATGGACACCAGAAGAGATTATCGAAATACAGGTAAATGAAGACGCAGACGACTCAAACAAAACAAATAATGACAATCAAATCGAAACAGTCATCAGCAGAGAACCTAACCCATATGGTATGATTCCAGCGTCATTCTTCTATGACACAAATAAACCTCGTCGTGGAATATGGCAAAGACCAGCAGAAGACTTAATCGCATTACAAGAAGTGGTCAATCTTGCTTTAACAGACACAGAGTTTGCGATCGCATTCCAGAAACAAAAAACATTATTCATCACTGGTGACATTATCAATGACGACGCAAACTCAGGTGATCAACTTATACCAGCAGCACAGATGGGATCTTCGCCAGCAGGAGCAGTATATAATGACATACCATTCTATCAAACAAGAAAGCAATCTTATATTGGTGGTTTAGGTTCAATCGCAAAACTTGGATCAGATGGTGACGGAGTGGCAGGAAAAGCAGAGTTTATTGGACCAGACACTAAACTCGGAGAGTTAGATGCGATCATAACAGAATATATCGGTTCAGTGGCAAACGACTGGGCAGTAAATATTAACTATGGTGGTTCTGGCAAAGCAACTTCGGGGTTTCAACTTATAGTAGAGGAAATATCAAACTTACAACTACGAGAACTTCGCGGACAGTTAATGCAAGCAAATTTACGCAGATTCTACGAAATAACCAAATCAATCTACCCAGGACAACTTACAGACGGATATTTACAAGCACAATTTGCTGCACCGAATCTACCAGTAAATCAGATCGAAGTAGAAAATATCTGGACATTAAAGATTGACAACAACAGAGCGTCAATCAAAGACTACTTTATGGAAGAAAAGGGCTTGTCGGAAACAGAAGCAATGGAAAAGATTGCCGACATAATGGCAATGAATAAAGAAACAAATATACCACTGCCAGCAGCACCAGCAATACCTACACCAATAAAACCAGTAGCAACAACAAAGGCAAGCGCAGGAGCAATATTAGCAGGATAAAGATATTCAGCATAGACGGGTGTTTATGCTAAATAGTAGGGAGTGTGGATGCACTCAACATTTAATCGGAGATTAAAATGGAAAACGAAAATCAAGAAGTAACAGCAGTAGATCCAAGAGAAGTAGCTACTCAAGTAGAAGATAATGCGGATCATATTGACTGGGAAGCAAAAGCAAAAGAGTTAGAGGCAGTTATTGCCAAGCAAGCAGCTCAAAAGAAAGAAACCGAAAAACAAAGAGATTTACTAAAGCAAAAAGTTAAAACACCTTTAGAAAATCCAGAAGTAACGGCATACTTAAAAGAAGAGTTGGCAAAAGTGTCAGCACAACAACAAAAGTATGTAGAAAGAGCAAAATCAGGTGCGATCAAAGTTGCCGCTTCATCAAAACTATCGGCAATGGGAATCAATCCACAGGCATTAGATTTAGCAGTTGCTCAACTTGATAAGAGTCTTGTTCAATATGACGAAGATACAGATTCAGTAGATGATACAGCATTGTCAGCAGCAGTGTCAAAACTAAAAAGTCAGCATCCGTTCTTATTCGAAAAGACTGTTGGATCACCTAAAGTGAGAACACCAGCAGAAGGATCTTCAAGAGGAGACAGCAACACTATCTCAAGAGAAGACTGGCAAAATATGACGACAAAAGAACAAAGAGCAGCAATACTGTCTGGTCGTCGAGTGGAATAATAGTAAAACTACTCTTATTTAGATGCTAAAATATAAATAACTGTATAATACTATAAAAAAGTATAGAAATATAAATAAGAGTAGAACATATTGTTATGTTCTACCACAAATCGAACATAACACATTAAAGGAGATTTACGATTATGGCAAATATTCAAGGCGGAACAAACTATGCAGGAGCAGGTGCAACGACACTGTCAGCACTTATTCCTATCATCTACGAAGCAAGAGATAAAGTGGCTCGTGAGCCTATTGGCCTTATTCACGCAGCAACACGCGACGCTTCAGAATCACAAGCAGCAGTTGGACAAACAGTAAGAAGCCCAGTTACTCAAGCAGCAACATTGACAGCGATTACTCCAAGTAACGTTGTTCCTAATACTGGTGGTCAAACATTGCTTTACAAAGACTTGGTTATTGCCGACTCTTGGGCAGCTCCGGTTCAGTGGACAGGTGAAGAACAACGCGCAGTTGGAGATAACTACGAAGTTATTGCTCGTGATCAGTTCTCCCAAGCATTTCGTGTTTTAGATAACAAAATCGAAGCAAGTCTCGTAAATACAATGGTAGCTGGATGCTCCCGCGCATACGGAAATGTATTAGTATCACCATTCACTTATGTCGCAAACAGCAATTCGTCAATGCTTCCATTCGCAGAACTTAACCTTATCCTGGACAATAACGGAACACCAGATGGCAACCGTGCTCTTATCCTTGGTAACCGTGCTATGGCAAATGTTCGCGCAATGCCTAACTTATACAAAGCAAACGAAGCTGGAACAGACGAACTATTGCGTTTAGGCGCAGTGATGGAAGTTGATGGTTTCAAATTCTACAAGTCAGGTCAGTTAGACAAAAACGGCCACACAGCAGGAACAGGAACTGGATATGTTACAGACGGAACTGGCGCAGCATCAGGTTCAGTATATCAAGCAGGCGAAACAGCAATCAAAGTTAAAACAGGCGCAAATGTTATTTCAGCAGGCGACACAGTTACTTTCGCAGGCGACACAAATGTTTATGTTGTTGCTTCAGGTGTTACAGCAGCAGGTCAGACATTGACTTTAGCAGCACCAGGACTACAACAGTCAGCAGCAGATAGTGTTGCGATCACAGTAGGTGCTTCATACTCGCCTAACATTGCTTTCGACCCAACAGCACTTATCCTTGCTTCCCGTGCTCCGATTATGCCAGTAGGTGGCGACGCAGCAACTGATGTGGCAATGGTTCTTGACGCTATTTCGGGTATTTCTTACCAGATCGCTCAATACAAAGTGTATCGTCAGGTTCACTTCGAAGTTGGTCAAGCTTGGGGTTCATTAGCTAACAAGCCAGAGTTTGCAGCAATGCTGATCGGTAACTAATAGTAAGCATTAAATCAGTAAGTGAAATACGGCCTCGCTCTTGGCAACAAGGCGGGGCCATTTCATAAATACTATATAAAAAGGATAATATTATGACAACAGCATATCCAGGGCTTACTTTCAAGGTAGAAGACGGAACAGGATTCGTAGATTCAAACTCATACACCACAACTGATTATGCCGACGCATATCATAATCTATACGGTCATACAGATTGGACTGGTATCACCGATGTGACAACAAAAGAAGAAGCATTGATGCAAGCAACAAACGCAATAGATATTATGTATGGTCAAGAATATTACTCTATTCCAAGAGCACAAGGACTACAGAACTACTATCCAGGATCAGGTCCATATATTCAAGCATTGCTGTTCCCCAGATTTGTGTTCGTTATCAATCAGATTCAAGTTATACAAACAGGCGTTATTCCTGTTCAACTTCAGAAAGCAGTATGTGAAGTTGCTCTGATGTATATCAATGGTGGAGAGACAGCAATCTATCCTCAACCGAACTTACTTAAATTTACAAAAACTAAATCGGTTAAAGTTGGTGGTATAGCAACTTCAACAACATTCGGCAAAGAGATTGACGCAGAGCGTTATCCTGGCTTCTGGAAAATAGATAAGATTCTATATCCATTACTCAAGAAAACAAACAATCCTCAATATATGAGTCTATAATGGCCCTACAAGACTATATAACACTAAAATCAGATATATACACTATTCTAAAAGAGTGGGGAACACCATTCAAGATAGTAAGAGCAGTAAATGGCACCGGAACGGCTCTTGGATCTATATCTGACAAAACAATCGCAACAAATGTCTATGGAACAATGGACAAACAAATCAGAAGTTATATACCAGCATCAAATGGAGGCGTGATAGAAACTGGAACAAAAACTATATACCTAAATCCTCCAGATAATAATGTTGTGTTAGAACCAGGAGACAGACTCATTAGTGGTAAGGTCACCTGGAGAATCATATCAGTAGAACTATTTAGACCAGATAATCAGACTCTTATATGTTATGAACTGTCGGTGACATAATATGATAACTGTAGGCGATGCAATCAAAAGATTAGAAAAGCTCGAAGAAGAGTTTGAAACAGAGTTTCTCGAAAGAGTAAAACAAAGAACACCAGTGTCAAAGCAAGATAAGGGTGATGTAGGACGACTACAAAAAGGTTGGTCGTGGGAAGACGACGGCAAAGATGGCAAAAGAGTATTCACAAATGAAGCACCGTATGCGATATTCGTAGAACAAGGAACACGATATATGTCACCAACACTAATGGTAGGAACCACAATACTCGAATCAGAAGATATATTAAAGAAAGCATTAGAGAAGGTTGGATTATGAGTTATATAAATACGCTAGATATACAACAAACATTAGATGGTCAGCTATTAACCATATCATCTTTGCCAACATTGTCAGTAGAGAATACTCAGACGGTTCAAGCAGGAATAACACCATATTGCCGTTCGACTTTAGCGCCAGCAAAGACAACACTATTGACTATGGGCAGCAAAAAAGGTATGAAGCAAACCGGATTATACCAGGTTGATTTATTCTATCCAACAAACTATGGATATATGGATCATAGGAAAATGTCAGATCTTATTATTGCGGCATTCCCCCCAGGAACACTTACTTTGTCAACAGGAGAGAATCTGATTATACTTTCGGCGTGGTCACAACCAGGAAGAAATGTTCAAGACGCATTCCTACAGGTTCCGATACAAATCGAGTGGGTTGCTTATACAATACCACAGTAAAAAGCAGTAGAAATATAAATATACAATAAAGGAGACATTACTATGTCAGCAGTCATTTCAAGCGGTATCTTTACAAAACTATTATATGTGCCAGAAGCAACCTTCGACACTCTCCCAGCAACACCTACAATGATTGACATTCCCTTCGTTGATTGCTCACTGTCTCCTGATATTACTAAAGTCACAGACAATATCATTCAAGGTGACACAATGCACCGTTATGTTGTTCCTACGACACAAAAAGTAACAGGAACTATCTCAGGCGAAGTATCTCACACACAAATGGACTGGTTATTGGAAGGTGTATTCTACAGCACATTCACATCGAATGTATTGTCAGTAGGTTCGACGCAATCCAGTTATTCATTAGAGATTGGCGCAACAGACATATCACAATATACTCTATATTCTGGAGCAGTGGTAGATAAGTTGGCATTAACATTCGCACCAGCAGGACTCGTTACCTACAAAGCAGACTTAGTAGGAGCAAGTTTCTCAATGGGAACAGTAACTAACGCAAATACAACCACAGCAGCACCACACTTTGCTCCATTGACAACAGTAAATGCCACAATCAAGGCAAACGGCGCTAATGTAGGTTGGATTACTGGTGCGACAATCACATTCGACAGAAAGACAACGGTCAATTATGCTCTTGGAAATGCAACGCCAAGAAGTATGAGCACATCATTCTTTAATGCTTCCGGAACATTAGATTTGTTTTTCGAAGATGAAATTGCTTTCGGATACTTCAAAGACAATACAGCAAGTTCATTAGATTGGACATTAACAGACGGAACAAACACATATGAACTATTATTGCCTAATATGTATTACGAAACATTCTCAGTGAATGTGACAAGTGCTGGTCCAATCAAAGTAAAGAGCAACTTCAGTGCTGTTTATGACCCAACAACAGCAACAGTGGCAAAAGTAACTCGTTCTTCATAATACAAGAACTAAAGCAATAAGAAAAGCCAGTCTCCGGACTGGTTTTTCATGAGCATAAATAAAATATAACATAGGAGAAATGAAATATGTCATTCAGCATCACAGAACTAAAAAACAAACCATTAGAGATGATTCTACAACATCCTCTAACAAAAAAGCCGATTAAGAACCCAGAGACTAAAAAAGAGGTTATCTTCCTCATTGTGAATCAGGATAGTAAATCATTCTATGACGCACAATATGAAGCACAAGCAAAACTTCGTCAAATCTACGAAGACACTAAAGTATTACCTACACCAGAACAAACAAGAGAAGCAACCTATGTGATGGTATCAAGTCTGGTTGTTGGCTGGACAACAGACACAGAAGAGTTTCTGTCAGAAGAGTTGGGAGATGACTCAAAGTATTCAAAAGAAAATGCCTTTAAGATTCTGTCAAACGACGACTATTTCTGGATTGTCAAACAAGTGGAAGAGTTTATTGCGGACAAAACTCGCTTTTTCAAGACGCAGTCAATCAAACCTGTAAAATAATAGAATCACAGGTTGAGTTGGATATGCCGAGAAGTGACGGTTCCACACTGCGACAAGATTTGATTCAACTTCAGAAAATGACCGGCAAAGCAAGCAAGGAACTTATGCCGGCACTCATACCCTATAACTGTGTGAATGTTTATAACTCGTTTCTCAAATTGAGAAGATCGTCGAGAGGCAATCCTATAACATATACCGAAATAAAGGCATATTTAGATGTAACTGGTGACAGACTCTCACCAGGTGAGACACAGGCGATTCTCCTCTGGGATATGGTAAATATAAATAAGGTATATGAGTTGCGGAAAAAGCAAGAACTTACTAACATAGAGGATCAATAAATGTCAGACAATATAGAAATAGGCAAACTAACATTACCAGCAGATACTTCCGGTATCAAATCAATGACCGCAGAACTAAAGAATCTAAAACATACTGGTCCTGAAGTAGAAAGTGCAATGTCAGATATTGGTAAATCATTGACCGATATGCTATTAGGATTCGCAGAAGTAACTGCGGTCATTGAAATGACCAAAGCATTCGGCGAAATGCTACTTAAAACATCAGAACTAAATGAACAACTCGGGCAAACATCTGACTCGCTGGGCATACCAGTGGCAAAACTACAAGCAATGCAGGCAACAATGGATCTTGCTGGTGTATCCGCAGGTGTATTAGACAAATCACTACAACGATTGGCATCAAATACAACAAAAGCACTATCACAACCCGTCGGACAAGCAGCAGATGCATTTAGACAACTTGGTATTTCACAAGCAGAACTAAAACAAGGCGACACTGCAAAAATATTCGACGATGTGGTAAAAGGATTTAGCAAGTATGCTGATTCAGCACAAAAAACTGCCGCCGAAGTATCACTATTAGGAAAACAAGGGCCGCTTATTGTATCCGTTGCCGAAATGACTGCATCTTCATATAAGAATGTAGAATCGGCTATGAGCGATTATGGAGCCACAGTAACAGATGCTCAAGTAAAAACCGATACAATGTTCAACGGAACAATGAAGTTGGCGGGTCAAGTAACAAAGGGATTAGATAACACAATCACACAAGGACTTATGCCTGGACTACAAGCACTGGCGTCTGGCTTTGTTGATTCAGCAAAAAAAGGTGGAACTTTGAGGACCGTGTTAGACTCTGTTGCTACTATAGCAGTATTCCTCGGTAAAACAATGATTGTAACTCTAGGTGGTGCTGTGATAGAGTTAGGTGGACTGTTTAATTCACTGGAAGCAATTGCATCATATACATTTACCGCCATCGCGGACGCTGCCCACGGTAAGTTCACACAAGCATTTCAAGATCTTAAGGATGGTATACAAGCATCCGATAAGGCACTGTCAGACGCTGATGCACAAGTTGCAAAACTAACAGTGACAACATTTGCTGCAACAGACGCAACAGATAAGAATACCGCATCAACAGATAAAGCAAAGGCGGCATTTAAAGCCTTTCAACAAGCACAGGTGTCAGTTGGATTTACGATGGATCAATATGTTTCTCAACTAAAGAAACAAAAAGAAGAAGAAGCAGCATCGATAGTCAGTCTAAAAGACTACAAAGAAACACTGGGAGAAGTTGCCATAGCAACGGCAATGACTACACTAAAAAGACAAGGTGCCACAAAAGCAGAGTTAGAATCAACTGCTGCCACAATGAAGAATATCGCAATATCTAAAGAAGCAACAACAGAGAATGTGGCTGGTCAGAACCTATTGATTCAACTTCAACAAAAAATATTACAAAACGGACATAAGCAAACCGAGTTAGACAAAGTGCAGTTGCAGATAGCAAAAGATCCGTCGATGAATAACAACTTGAAGAATGAGTTAATTCAGAAAGCACAGATCTTGGATGCTACATCAAAGCAAAATGATTATGACAAAGCTAACCTAGCTATTCAAAATTTGATTGGTTTCAACATTGACAAGCAAACTGCATCCCTTGGCAAGTCAAAACAAGAAATGATAGTTTGGAATCAACAGGCGGCTCTTAAAAACGCGCTTGATAAAGATCTTGAGAAGCAGATAATCACACAGGATCAATATAACAAGCTTCTGATAGCTGGTAACACACAGATCGTGAAAGAAAATGAAAACTTGAACGCGCTGTATACTACATCTCACGCGTTCACTCAAGGATTTAGCAAAGGACTCAAGGACAACCTAAATGACAGTGAAAACTTAAACAAGTTAGGTCTTGATGCATCTAACAAGTTAATCAATGATGGAACAACTGCCTTTATGAATATGGGCACTCAAGGTTCACAGGCATTCAAAACACTGTTGTCATCTATGCTCAAGTTTTTTGCAGAGTATATAATCAAGTTAGAAATAACTAATGCGCTAAAAGCAGCAGGAAATGCAATGGGCGGTGGCGGTGGCGGTGGCGGTTTCGCATCTATGCTTGGATTCGCAAATGGTGGAGCATTCAGTGGCGGCAACCAAGTAACAGCATTCGCAGACGGTGGTGTTGTGGGTGGCCCAACAACATTCAATATGGGATTGATGGGAGAAGCTGGCCCAGAAGCAATAATGCCACTACACAGAGATGGTAGCGGAACACTTGGAGTAAAAATGAATGGTGGTGTAGGTGGTGGATCTTCAGCAGGAACAACTCACTATAATCCAGTATCTATTCAGATTCATAGCAATCAAGATCCGAAACAAATCGCAGATCAAGTAAAACAAACATTCAACACTGCGAAAATGATAAGCAAAAAGACTATGCTTGATCAACAAAGACCAGGTGGTGTGTTGAGCAATAACTATACACAGAACGCATTTAGGAGAGGATAAAAATGGCATTATTCGGAAATGTTATACCAAGCATATCATCACAAGTATCAACAACCTACAGAGTATTAGAGTATCAGTTTGGAAATGGATATAAGCAGGTTGCTCCAGATGGAATCAACTATGCTCTCGAACATTGGCAGGTTGAGTTTGACAATCTGGACACAACTCAATCGGCTGCCCTCGAAAGTTGGATAAATACTTATGGTGATCCTACAAAAGTATTCACAGCAACAATGGTATTAGGAACAACACCAAAAACATATCGTATGAATAAAACAGGATGGACAAAAACTTGTCCAACTGGAGGAAATGTATATACCTATACTTTCGTATTAGAACAGGTTTATTAAAATGCCAACAACACCAACAATAGCCTCGCAGATGGCGATAGCCTATAGTTCAGATGGAATGATCGATCTTTACAAACTCGACTGTTCGAATATTGGTGGGTCAATATATTATTTCTCACCACAGTGCTATCAAGATGGAACACTAATCTCATTTAATAGTCAGGTATATAACAGAATACCTATTGGATTAGAAACAGTAGAAGAACATGCATCAACACAAGCATTGCCACAACCAGTGTTGTCAATATCAAATGTTCAAGGTCCACTTATGTCCGCACTTGTGAGTCTTGGCGATTTAGTTGGTGCGTCATTAACATATATAAGAACAAAAACATCATATCTCGACGGACAGGCAAACGCTGACCCAACAAAATATATTGGACCGCAAGTGTGGTATGTATTCCAAAAATCAACACACACGAATGTATTATTACAGTGGGCATTATCTTCGCCGATGGACAGACCAGGAATGATGCTGCCAGTAAGACAAATATTAAAAGATGCTGGAGTAAATCCTGGCATTCCGGTGTATTTCCCGGGCGTGACACCCTACAGAATCAATCCCGCGGCACCTTAATATGAAACTTAATCAATATGCTACTGAAGCATTCAGACAAGATGTGATTAAAAGATACCCGAACGAGGCTTGTGGATTCATAATCAACGACGACTATCACTCTTGCTTCAATGTCTCAGAGGAACCAGAAAAACACTTTAGAATAAGTGGCGAGGAAAGATTCGACATAGAACAATTATTCGGACCTATTCAAGCAATAGTTCATTCTCATCCATACACATTAGAAGAATCACAGCACTTCGCAAAACGAAAATATAATCCAGTATGGCCAAGTGTCGGTGATCAAGAGTCATTTTTATCCGACAACATACCTTGGGGAATAGTGGCAACAGACGGAGAAGGTATTTCAGAAATAACCTGGTTAGATGAGACAGAGATAATACCATTAGAGTCGAGAAAGTTTAGTTGGTTCAATGCCGACTGTTATGCTTTAGTGAGAGATTGGCACCGCATAAATAACAATATAACCTTGCCGAACTTTACCAGAGAATATGGATTCTGGTTAAATGGACAGAATATTATAGAAGAAGGAATAGCAACAATAGATTGCTTAAAAAGATACCCAACAGAACAATCAATAGTAGGCGACATAGCAATATTTGACACAGCAGGAACAGGAATAGTGAATCATCTCGGTGTTATAGCAGGAACAAATGAACTATATCATCAATGGATAGAACGATACGCAGAGAAAAGTCGATGGGATCATTGGCAAAAACACTGTAAGTATGTGGTAAGGATAATAAAATGAAAAGAGAAATACACTTATATGGATCATTGGCTAAGATAACAGATAAATCTGTTTATACTTTAGATTGTGATGATCAGAAGATGCTATTTGCGTCATTACGATCACTGTCACCAAAAATGAACTATGCTCTGCGAAAAGTAGAACAAGTAAAAATAATCGGGACGAACAAAGAAAAGAATAAAGTAGAAGGATTAGATTCAGACTTTACTTTCGGAGACACAGTAGAAGAGATTCATATCGTGCCAGATACAACAGGTGACGCACAAGCAGCAATTGCAGCTTTCTCCATAACAAATCCATGGGCGGAGGTGGCAATCTATGTAGCAGTTGCCGTAGCAACAGCATATATCACAGCAGCACTTACTATGCATCTATCTCCTGGAAATAATGGAGCAGGTGGTGCTAAATCAACAATGTTTAACGGCCCAATCAACTCTACTGACCAAGGCGGACCTATTCCGATTATATACGGAACAAAAGTGCTAACAGGATCGACGATTATAGCAGCAGATGTGACATATATAAATGTAGCATAAAATGGACAACATAATGACAACAACAAAAGATATTATTGGATCAGGTGGTGGAGGAAAGTCAGGTGGTGGCGGCGGATTATCCGAAGCAACCGACACACTCAGAACAAATGAACTTGTCTCTGTATTACACTTACTTGGAGAAGGTGTTGTCAATCTATATACGGGTGACGGACAAAGTATATATCTAAATAATATTCCTTTACAAAACAGTGACTTATCCTGGAACTTCGGTAAAACATCATACGAATTTAAGAGTGGATCAGCAACACAGTCTCCACTCTCAACAACTGTGTTTCCCGGAGCGTCAAATGTATATACGGTAAATCAGATAGCATATGGTGGAACAACCACACCACTTGTTGCGCCAGCACCAGTTATATATGATGTGGTAAGTGGAACAACCGACTACTGTAAGATAGGTATTGGCTTCCCTAATGGTTTGGCATCAACAACATCTCAAGGATCTATTGTTGGTGACTCGGTGACTTTCGCGTTAGATACAAAACCACACACAAGCTCAACTTGGGTCCAACAAATATATACAACTATAAATGACAAATCATCCCAACCAGCAGTTGTTCAATATCGTCTAAATAACCCAAGCGGTGTAGGATCTGGTGTTTTGTGGGATATTCGTCTTCGTAGAATAACACAAGACAATGAAACAAGTGTTCGCAAAAACGCAATCAGAGTAGGAACAGTAGAAGAAGTAGAACAAATACAACTACCATATAATGGGGTATCTTATGTTGGATTAAATCTAAATGCCGCAGAGATGGGTGGTCAGTCAGCAGCAATTCCTGGTGTGTCGTTTATGCTAAAAGGTCAGACTATACAAGTCCCATCAAACTATAATGCCACAACACGAGTTTATACAGGAACCTGGGATGGAACATTCACAACAGCAGTTTCAGATAATCCTGCCTGGATACTTTATGACTTATTGACTAACTCAAACTATGGATGTGGATTATTTGGTATAACAGCAGCAATGGTAGATAAGTATTCATTCTATAATGCAGCAGTATTCAATGATGTGTTTGTCAATAATGGTGTAGGTGGAACAGAACCAAGATTTACCTTTAATGCTCCGATACAAAATCGCCAAGATATGCTAAAAACCCTACAGGAAATAGCAGGAGCATTTAATGCTGTATTGGGAACTTCAGATGGTTTAATCACTTGCTTCCAAGATCGTCCAACAAACTCACTATATCCAATTACAAAGAGCAATGTTATTGGAGATAGCAATACACCATATTTCTCATATCATTCGTCTGCATTACCAACAAGAACAACTGTATGTAACACAACTTATGTGAATGGATTAGATAATCGTTATTTACCGAAAGTAAGTTCTGTGTCAGACGCAGCAGGTTTGGCACGATACGGTTATCAACCATATGATATGGCCGCATTTGGAGCAACAACAGAAGGTCAAGCACAAAGAGCAGGTAAGTGGTGGCTTTATACCAACTTACACCAGACAGAAACTGTCACCTTCAAGATGGGCCTACAGGGTTTATTGGTAAATCTATATGATGTGTTCGACTTATATGACGAAGATTATACTCTACAAGCAGGTGCAGGCAGAGTTGTGTCTTCAACAACAAATACAATCACATTCGACCAACCAGTTATAGTAAGTGGCACTTCACCAACAGTGTCAGTATTATTGTCAGATGGAATAACATATGAGACTCACCCAATCACAACAGCAACAGGAACCTGGAGCAACGTAAGCATATCTGGCACCTGGTCAGTATTGCCAACACAGTATGACAACTATATTGTCACTTCAGCAGTTGCTCCTCGCACTTTCAGAATAATCAATATAAAAATAGACACTGCGACAAAAGAAGCAACAATAGTGGCACAACTATACGACAAAAATAACTATACAAATATTGAGTCAGGTATAGTTATTCCTGCGAACACATACACAATACCAACAACAAATATAATCGCAGATGTATCGAATATAGCATTTACGCCAACTTCGTATATAAGCACAATAGATAATAGTTTCGAACGAGGAGTTACTGTATCTTGGGATGCTCCAGCAAACACTCTCACTTCGGGATATGTGATGAAGTGGAGATGGAATGCTGGCAACTATGTGACTATGTCAGAAACATCCACCACATCAATAGAGTTAAAAAATATATTGCCAGGAACATATGATGTGATTATATATGCTCTAAATATAGCAAACTCAACTTCACTTGGAAAAACAGCGTCATATATTCTCGACACAAGTGGAGGAAATGTATCAGCAATCTTGTCAGAAGTATCCAACTTATCTGTGTCGGGTGGTGGAGTAACCTGGACTACTCCAGATTGTTCGTTTGTGTTTGACAACCCAGTGGCAAATGGTGCCAACCTGGCAGGATTCGAAGTAACAATAATGGACAGTGCTAATGTGGTATTACAAACAGATACTCTTGGACCAGTAGGACCAGGTATTCAGGATGGATATATCTATACTTACGCAATGAATAGCACAAGCACAATAACAAATGCTCCATTCAGAACATTAAATGTCAAAGTTCAAGGTATAGATATAAACAACAACACAACTTTGGGTGTCTTTAACACATTCACTAATCCAGCACCGGTGACACCAGCATATCTAACAATAACTGGTGGATTTAATGTCAATCAAATCAACTATAACAAACCAATAGATCCAGATTATGTAGGAACTTTGGTATGGCAATCTAACATATCAGGGTTTACGCCAGATGCAGCAACCATCGTATATACAGGACCAGACACAGCATATACTGATGTAGGATTATCTACGACCACGACATACTATTATAGAGTGGCGTCATATGACACATTCTATAATCCAGTAACCGATACTTATCTCGGAACAGGATTAAATATAAGTCCAGAAGTAAGTTCAATGACTGCATTACCATCCAACACAAATGAATACCAACTCACAGGCACTACTTGGACACCTAACTCACCAGCAACAAACAGTATTGCCTGGTCAGCGGGTATTGTGGCAAAAACACAAGGATCTGGTATAGGAACAACATGGAATATATCTGCCGGGAATGCTGCCTGGACAAGCGGAATAATGTATATATATTATGCTGAAGGTGACACATTCCTAACAGCAACCACAAATATCACAACAGCAATTGCGGCAAATAAAATCATATTGGCAACTTATCGTGGAGGAACATCTCTACAGATTGGAAACGGCAACGCTTATATGGATGGATCATTCCTTATTGCGGGAACCGTAGGTGCTTCTCAGTTGGTAACGGGATCAGCAGTTATCACAGGATCAGCACAAATAGCAAATGGCATTATTGGAACAGCACAAATCGCAAATGCGGCAATAACCAATGCTCAGATCGGCACTGCGGCAATATCAACAGCACAAATACAGAATGCTGCCATAACTAACGCACAGATCGCAACTACGTCAATATCAACAGCACAAATACAGAATGGTGCAATAACCAATGCTCAGATCGGCATTGCGGCAATATCAACAGCAC
>Ga0307375_10001415_pt1 | contig 26321 bp, 28 predicted proteins | sample TR1MG_FD_202531 | JGI IMG/M metagenome (GOLD analysis project Ga0307375, IMG submission 202531) | Soil microbial communities from Risofladan, Vaasa, Finland - TR-1 | ecosystem: Environmental > Terrestrial > Soil > Coastal area > Acid sulfate soil | place: Finland: Risofladan, Vaasa | collected...
CAAATTAAGAATACTGCCTTCGCGGAACGTCAAACTATCAAGCGGTAGTGACAGAGGCCGAATATCAACCATCGTTACCGGCAATACTTTGGATAGCAACGCAACATATTTATGGTGTGAACCCACATCCACATGACGTGACGGATGGTTGTGAACGATGTGCTCAAAAGCCCAGGAATCTTGATAAAAATATGTCGGTTCAATTTCTGTAGTTGCGGTTGCATCGTAAATACAGGGATAGAGATAAGCCAATGAAGCGCTATCATCCGGAGGCGTGATTTTGGAATAGACTTGGTAACTATTCCAAAACCTCAGCCATGCATGGAGCGACTTTCTTATTGACCTCAATGCCTTTCGTGGTGAAAGTTCACGGCTCCAGTAAGAAACCATCCAACGCAATTTTCTTAAATTCATGATTACCATGGAGATGGTGTACAAACATGCATTGAAAACAGGGCGGCAGCAACCGACTCGCCACCCGGAAAGATCGGTGCGCCTTTGATAAGGTTACGAAGCTTATAGCCTTTGCTGGCAATGAATTTGGTAAGTTTGGCTGGATCATTGCCCATATCAAAGGTGGTTTGGCCAAATTCAAAAATTACACATCCGATTCTGTGTTCGCGCATCATTCTGCTTGCGCCTTTTAATGCCTGATACGAATTTTGTGGGAAACGATTGCGCACTTGATATAGCGAGCTTAGTGTTTTTGCAAATATTGAATGAGTTTTCATTAGACTATCCACGTATTTTGGGAATTTTGTATTGATTGAACCGACCACTTACCATCGACAAGGCTCAAACCATGTGAAATTGGCGGCACTTCTCCGGTACCAAAAAAGTCTCCTTCTGAGACGACTAATTCAGCCGCATCGCTAAGGGCATCTATGTACGTTCCGTCATTTATCAGGCTGTATGCAATACGGTATCCAGATGGCGGAAGCGGTAGCCGTGGAATCCTGAATTCAAAAAATCCCTGGCTGGGTAAAGGGCCAAACTGATACCCACCCAAGCGATTGTGTTGCAGAAATACAGGCACCCCAAGATCAGTTTTCACTGTAATGCTGGCTATGATTTTTGGATAGTTTGAAATACTGCTTCTATCAAAATGTAGGCGTATGCCGAGTTCTTGGCCTGAAACAGCCGATTTTATTTCACGACCTGCATGGTCCACAAAAGTTATGGACACGATTCGCATCCCCTGCGTGCCTCGTCTGTCACTCCTTGAAATTAATGATTCAGTGGAGACCTGATCTAAAGAAAGATATTTAGATACAGCTTCAAGTTGTGTCCCAACATAATTAACACATCCCTTGTTGAGAACTATCACTTTTTGACAGAGATTCTGAATAGCTGCCATTTGATGGCTCACAAATAAGACCGTTCTTCCTTCCTTCCCTACCTCCTCCATCTTTCCCATACACTTCTTCTGGAACTGTGCATCGCCCACCGCCAGCACTTCATCCACTATCAGTATTTCTGGTTCCAGATGGGCGGCTACAGCAAACGCCAGCCGGACGTACATACCGGATGAATAACGCTTGACCGGCGTATCGAGGAATTTCTCCACTTCGGCAAAGGCTACGATCTCGTCGAATTTTTTCTTGATCTCGGCCTTGCTCATGCCAAGGATCGCGCCATTCAGGAATATATTTTCCCGTCCACTAAGTTCGGGATGAAAGCCTGTGCCTACCTCCAGCAGGCTGGCCACTCTGCCCTTGATGGAAACTTTTCCTGATGTGGGTTCTGTGATGCGGCTCAGGACTTTTAATAAGGTGGACTTGCCTGCCCCGTTTCGCCCGATGATGCCCACACGGTCGCCCTGCTTGATGTCAAAACTGACATCCTTGAGCGCCCAGAACTCTTCGTGGGTAGGGTCGTTTTGCGGTGCAGCAAATGGATGTGCCAGTTTATGGGCAACTCGTTTTGCTCCATCCGCCAGAGCATCACGCAATGAATCATGACGCTCCTGTTTCTGGTGGCCGATGATGTATTTTTTCGAGAGGCTCTCGACGCTGATAACCGTTGACATCAGATCACGTCCGCAAAGGTTTTTTCCGTTTTACGGAAGTAAAGTATTCCAGTGACCAGTATTACAAAAATCAGTGCAAGTGAGAGCAAAAATCCGGGCCAGTACAACTGGGTGTTGCCACCCAGTATCGCCCAACGAAACCCATCGATCACGCCCACCATCGGGTTCATTGAATAGAGCAATCGCCATTTCTCGGGAACGATGCTGCTGCTGAACCCGACCGGAGAGATGTATAACCCGAACTGCACCACGAACGGTACGATGATTCGGAAATCGCGGTATTTGACGTTGAGTGCGGCAAACCATAATCCCGTTCCCATCGCGGCGGCAAAGGCCACAAAAATAAACAAGGGCAGTGTCAGCATGCGCAGATTGGGCTCGAATCCATACCAGATCATCAACCCCACCATGATGATCAATGAAATAAGAAAATCCGCGAAGGCGACGATCACCGCACTGGCGGGGATTACCAGACGCGGGAAGTACACCTTTGAGATCATACCGGCATTGCTGACCAAACTTTCTCCTGCACCGCTAAAAGCACTGGAAAAAAATTGCCACGGAAGCAGAGCAGCAAATACCAGAATCGGATAGGGCACGCCTCCAGAAGGCAGTTTCGCCAGCTTGCTGAACACCAGCGTGAACACGATCATTGTCAACAATGGACGACCCAAAGCCCACACGATGCCGATGGCCGTTTGCTTGTAGCGCACCAGGATGTCGCGCCAGGCGAGGAAGAAGAACAGCTCTCTGTAACGCCACAGGTCTCGCCAGTAATGGCGTTCCGTCCTGCCTGCTTCGATAACAAGAGTAGTTTGGCTGGTTGACATGAGAATTATCTTCCCGCCTTGTCGGGTGATACCCCACCGCTTTGTTGCATCTGCGCTTGCTGTGCCTCTGCTTGCAGCCCCGAAATCTCTTTGGTTAACGCTTCATGCTCCGCCAGCTTGATCTTGAGGAACTCCACCGTGATCTTGGCTTTTTCCTCTATTCCTCTTGGTGTAAGCAGGTAGGCGTATCCTTTTTTGTTTTTGCTGTTGCGGAAATTGTTGGCTTTGACCAAGCCTTTTTCAATCAATGCCTGCATGCAATAGTTCACCCGTCCCAGGCTGATGCCCAGATCGCCAGCCAATTCGCGCTGGCTGATCTCCGGATCGGCTTCCAGGCGTTTCAGGATTTTGTAGCGGTATTCGTCGCTTAGCATGGCTATGCAGTTGGCCCTTAATCGTTCAGTCATTGAACATGTTCAGCGATTGAACGATAAATTTGCTGCTTAGTCAAGGGCAATCAGACAAGAAATACAAGAGGAAAGAGGGAGTAGGAGCGTGCCTTGCCCGCGATCTTATTATGTTTGCGGGCAGTACCCGCAAGGGTACGCCGTGGTTGTACCAAAAGCAGGCAATCCACTACACAGCAAGCTGCGTGTGGAATTGACACTAAGGGGCCAATAACAAAGTCAGGCAATTTGCTACTCCACAAGTTGAGTGCAAAGTTGACACAGCCCCAGCAACACACGCAGGGCTCGCTCCTACGGGTGCATGGATACAAGTTTTACAGACAAATCACCTATCCTAAAGGTTAGGTGTCTTTAAGTTGAGGGGCTGACGCGGGCTGCTTCGCGGCAGTCCCGCTCGAACGTTAGGTTTGGCGTTTTAAGAGGTTGCACCAGGAAACCATTCAGTATGATTACCACCACCACGCCCCCAATAGGTAACGCGCTTGCCGCGTAGAAAAGCGATATAACCTTGAACCCCGGCATTCATAACTCGCTTGGTAAAGTCTTTGTAGTGCTGTCCATTTTGTTGGCTATCGAGAATTGCTGCCCTCAGTGCATCAGGGTCAAAATCTGCTGCAACAGAAGGTAATCCTTCGTAATTGATAGATGTTTTGATAATTTCTCCAGAGGCACTGTAGTAAGTTTTTTGCAACGCAACATAATCAACATGGTAATACTCAACGCCAGTTTCAATTAATCTTCTGACGACTTCTGGAAAAGGAATGCTGCCGTCAAGAGTGGCACGAGCAGCTTCTGCGACAATTTCAGATTTCATAGCAATCCTTCAATGTAAGAGTATTAACGCCTAACTTAAAGAGTAGAAATCAGGGGAACAGGTCAGCCTCAGCTAGGCTTTTACCCTGTGCATCCTTGCCGGAAACGATGGGTTCTGCCTTCAGTTTCCAGTCTATCACCAGCGCCGGATCATCCCAGCGTATGCAGCGCTCGTGTTCCGGAAACCAGTAATCGGTGGTCTTGTATAAGAACTCGGCGGTCTCGGTCAGCACGCTGAAGCCGTGCGCGAAGCCTTCCGGGATCCACAGCATCAGTTTGTTATCGGCCGATAGTTCCACGGCGATATGCTTGCCGAAAGTCGGTGAGCTCTTGCGGATGTCCACCGCGACATCGAGAACCGCGCCCTGCACCACACGCACCAGCTTTGCTTGCGGATGCTGTATCTGATAATGCAATCCGCGCAGCACATTTTGCGCGGAACGCGAGTGGTTGTCCTGCACGAAATCCACATCGCGTCCGGTCAGTTCGGCGAATCTGCGCCGGCTGAAGCTTTCAAAAAAGAATCCACGATCATCGCCGTACACTTTCGGTTCGATGATCAGCAGGTCGGGAATCGCGGTATGTATTACTCTCATTTGGAGCCATCCTTGAGCACGCTCATCAGGTAAGCGCCATAACCACTCTTGAGCAACGGTGCGGCAAGCCTTTCAAGTTGCGCGGCATCGATATATCCCATGTGATAGGCGATCTCTTCCGGGCAGGCGATCTTGAGGCCCTGGCGGCGCTCGATGGTTTGGATGAACTGGCTGGCGTCGAGCAGCGATTCGTGCGTGCCGGTATCCAGCCAGGCGTAGCCGCGGCCCATGATTTCGACGGACAATTGACTACGCTCGAGATAGATGCGGTTCACGTCGGTGATCTCCAGTTCGCCGCGCGGGGAAGGCTTGAGGCTGGCTGCAATGTCGACCACTTCATTGTCGTAGAAATACAGGCCGGTGACGGCATAGTTCGATTTCGGCTTGACCGGTTTCTCTTCCAGCGAAATGGCGCGTCCTTTCGCATCGAACTCCACTACCCCGTAACGTTCCGGGTCGCGTACATGGTAGGCGAACACAGTCGCGCCCTTGGTTCGCCGTGACGCATTGGCCAATTGATCCTGGAACGAATGCCCGTAAAAGATGTTATCGCCCAGCACCAGCGCGGAAGGGTGGTTGCCGATGAAATCGCGCCCGATAATGAAGGCCTGCGCCAATCCATCCGGCGAGGGTTGTACCGCATATTGCACATTCAGCCCCCACGCGCTACCGTCGCCCAGCAGTTGCTGGAAGCGCGGTGTGTCCTGCGGCGTGGAAATGATCAGGATATCGCGTATCCCGGCCAGCATCAGGGTGGACAGCGGATAGTAGATCATCGGCTTGTCGTAGATCGGCAATAGCTGCTTGGACACAGCCATCGTCACCGGATGCAGGCGTGTGCCGGAGCCACCGGCGAGGATAATGCCTTTTCTGGCAAGCTGGCTCATGCGGGATTTCCTTTGATGATTTTCATGAGTACTGCTCGTTAAAGATTTTGTAAGTCAGGCTGATTCCGTGTTTCAGACTGGTCGTCGCCTTCCATCCCAGGTTCTTTATCTTGCTGACGTCCATCACCTTGCGCATCGTACCATCCGGCTTGGTCGTATCCTGCACGAACTTGCCTTGGTAACCTACCACATCAGCAACCGTTTCAGCCAGCTCGCGTATTGTCAGGTCAGTACCGGTGCCAACATTGATCAGTGGGCATTGCGAAGGCGCGACCAATGTGTTGTATCGTTCGTCATCCAGCGTGGCGAGATACACCAGTGCATTCGCGAGGTCGTCCACGTACAGGAACTCGCGCTTCGGCTTGCCGCTGCCCCACAGCACCACCTCTTTCGCACCGGATAATTTCGCCTCATGCATCTTGCGCATCAGCGCGGGCAGCACGTGCGAGTTGTTCAGATCATAGTTGTCGCCCGGCCCGTACAGGTTGGTCGGCATCGCTGCCAGCCACTTGGTGCCGTATTGGCGGTTGTACGACCAGCACATCTCGATGCCGGCAATCTTGGCCAGCGCGTAGGGTCGGTTGGTAGCTTCCAGCGGGCCGGTGAGCAGGTATTCTTCCTTGATCGGCTGCGGGCAGTCGCGCGGATAGATGCATGAGCTGCCGAGGAAGATCAGCCGTTTGACTTGCGCACGGTGCGCCGCGCGGCAGATGTTGGCTTCGATGAGCAGATTGCTCATCAAAAAATCCACCGGGTAACTGTTGTTGGCCAGAATGCCGCCGACCCTGGCCGCTGCCAGGAACACCAGCTCCGGTTTTTCCTGTTCGAAGAATTGTTGCGTGGTGACCGCGTCTTCCAGATCCAGCTCGGCATGCGTACGCGTAACCAGGTTGGTATAGCCCTGCCGCTGCAGTTCGCGCATTATCGCGCTGCCCGCCAAACCACGGTGCCCCGCAATATAGATTTTAGAATCGTGATTCATAAGCAATCGGGTTCCAGATCAATCGTGCATTTGTAGGAGCGGGCCATGCCGGCGAACAAAATTGCTTTCGCGGGCATAGCCCGCTCCTACAGTTCTCAATTACTAATTGAAGGTTTATTCGTGATAATCGTAAGCTGTAAAGCCGTGCTTCTTCACCAGCTCATCGCGCTCTGCTGACTTGAGGTCTTCGCGCACCATCTCGGCCACCAGTTCGTGGAAGGTGATCTTCGGTGTCCAGCCGAGCTTCTGTTTGGCCTTGCTCGGATCGCCCAGCAGGGTTTCGACTTCGGTGGGACGGAAGTAGCGCGGATCAACCTGCACGATGCATTTGCCGTCGGCGTCATAGCCCTTTTCCTCGACACCCTTGCCCTTCCATTTGATCGCGATGCCCAACTCCTTGGCGGCGGCATTCACGAAATCGCGCACGCTGTACTGCACTCCGGTGGCAATCACAAAGTCTTCCGCATTGTCCTGTTGCAGCATCAGCCATTGCATTTCGACGTAGTCTTTCGCATGCCCCCAATCGCGCAACGCATCGAGATTGCCGAGGTACAGGCAATCCTGCAATCCGAGTTTGATGCGCGCCAGCGCGCGGGTAATCTTGCGCGTGACGAAGGTTTCGCCGCGCACCGGCGATTCGTGGTTGAACAGGATGCCGTTGCAAGCATACATTCCGTAGGCCTCGCGGTAGTTTACGGTGATCCAGTAACCGTAGAGCTTGGCGACCGCATAGGGGCTGCGCGGATAAAACGGGGTGGTTTCCTTCTGTGGCGTCTCCTGCACCAAGCCGTAAAGTTCGGAAGTGGAAGCCTGATAGAAGCGGGTCTTCTTTTCCAGGCCGAGGATGCGGATCGCTTCGAGGATGCGCAGCGTGCCGATCCCGTCGGCATTCGCGGTGTATTCGGGCGTCTCGAACGACACGGCCACGTGACTCATCGCGGCGAGGTTGTAGATTTCGTCCGGCTGCACCTGCTGAATGATGCGGATCAGGTTGGTTGAATCGGTCAGGTCGCCGTAGTGCAGGATAAAACTGGCTTTCTTGACGTGCGGGTCCTGGTACAGGTGGTCGATGCGGTCGGTGTTGAACAGCGATGAACGGCGTTTTACGCCATGAACGATATAGCCCTTTTTGAGCAGAAATTCGGCAAGATAGGCGCCATCCTGGCCGGTGATGCCGGTAATCAATGCAACCTTGGATTGTTGCGAACTGGGGGTTGCGGACTTGCTCATGTGTCTTCTCTCTATAATTATTGTAGGAGCGGGCCATGCCCGCGATTCCAGGTTCACGCGGCCGCGGGCATGGCCCGCTCCTACGGGAATTTAGTGTAACGCCTGATTGACCTTGTCCAGATCGGCTATGTTCAGCGTGCCCACTGCCTGCTTGAGGCGCAGTTCGCTCATCAGGTAATCGTATTGGGCCTGGTATAAATCACGGCGGGTGGAAAAAAGCTGCTGCTGCGCATTCAGCACATCGAGGTTGGTGCGCACGCCGACTTGCTGCCCCAGCTTGGTTGCATCCAACAAGCTCTGGCTGGAAGCGAGTGCCTGTTGCAGCGCCTGCACCTGTGCAATGCCGCTGACCACGCCAAGGTAAGCCTGGCGAGTTTGCTGCTCGGCGTTGCGGCGCGCATTTTCCAGTTCCTGTGTGGCGCGCTCGCGATTGGCTTCCGCTTCGCGCCACTTGGAATTGACCGCGCCGCCTTCAAACAGCGGCATATTCAGTTGCACGCCGATGGTCTTGCTGGCGGTGTCGGTGCCGATGCCAAAGTTGCCGCCATTGGCGTTGTTCTTTGAATAGTTGGCCACCAGGTCCACGGTCGGATAGTTACCGCCGCGATTGCGCGCCACTTCCTTGTCGGCAATCTCGGCACTCGCCTGCGCGACGGCCAGCGGCAAATTGCTCAATTGCGCTTCATCGACCCACTTTTTCATGTCGGCGGGCTGCGGCACTTCAGGCTTGAATTCCTTGCCGAGGGGGTCGAGCTCGCCCGGCACGCTGTTGATCAGCTGCTGCAATGCGCCGCGTTTGACTTCCAGGTTGTTCTTTGCGGCAATTTCCTGTGCGCCGGTCTGGTCATAACGGGCCTGGGCTTCAAGGGTGTCGGTGATCGTGGCGCTGCCCACCTCGAAGTTGCGCTTGGCCTGTTCGCGCTGTTCGGAGATGGCGTTCATTTGCGCCCCGACCAGGCCCACGCTGTCCTGGGCGATCAGCACGTCGAAATAGGCCTGCGCGACGCGCACGATCAGACTCTGCTCGGCGATCTTCAGTTGCAGGTCGGATTGCATCACCTGCAGTTTGGACTCGCTGTATGCGGCCCAGTTTTGTTCGCGGAACAGCGGCTGCACCAGGGTCACGCCGTAGCCGTTGCTGTTGTAGCGATCCGTGCCGCCGATCAACAGGGGCGGGAACACCGGGTTGAACTGGGTCGTCACGTCATTGAAGGTCGTGTTGGCATTTAGATTCACCGACGGCATCAGCAGCGAGCGGCCCTGTACCAATTTTTCCTGTCCAGCCTGCTGGGCGGCACGCGCAGCGGCAAACACCGGGTCGTTCGCCTGCGCGGCACGAAAGGTTTCCAGCAGGTCGGCGGCACGGACCGTGCCGCTCGCTGCCAGCAATGTTGCCAGGAAGATCAATTTTAGTTTCAACGGTATTTCACCATCCGAGTATTAGTTCTTTTTGAACCTGCCGGACAAATCTCTTATCACATGAATCCGCTAACCCGGACATCGTCAGAATACGAACCGTTCGGGTTGCAGCGCGTTTTGCAGCGGCGCGACACAGGCTTCCATGATATTGACGGTTTCAAAGGCATTCTGGGCGACACGGGTGATCAGCCTGGCTTCCATTACCGGCGCATCGCCGACGATCGCAAACAGGCGCCCGCCCACATTCAGGCTGTTCTGGAACGAGGCCGGCAACTCCGGGGTCGAACCAGTCAGCACGATCACGTCGTAATTTGTCCCGCCGCCCCAGCCGAGCGCCGCATCGCCGATTTGCAGCGTGATATTGTCGCGATGGTTTGTTTGCAGGTTTTGCTTCGCCATGGCGCTCAATTCCGGCACGATCTCCACCGACGTGACATGGCCCGCAAGCATGGAGAGCAATGCAGTCAGATATCCGCTGCCGGTGCCAACCTCCAATACTTTATCGCTGCGGCCCAGATGCAGCTCCTGCAGCGTGCGGGCTTCCAGCTTGGGCTGCCACATCGACGCGCCATGGCCCAACGGGATCTCCAAATCCATGAACGCCATTGCGCGCATCTCTTTTGGCACGTAATTTTCACGGCGCACGTGCTTGAGCAATTCCAGAATCCGGGGGTCCAGCACTTCGCATGGGCGAATCTGCTGCTCTATCATATTAAAGCGTGCCTGTTCCATATCCAGCATTCCCCTTCTCCCGATTCAACCAGCGTTACTTTGTCATTCAGCGGGGCAGTATAGCAAGCCAGTACGGTGGGCTCAATGTTGCTATATTTCACAAGCCGGTCCGGCTTGCTTTTCACCGGCCTTTGCTTTACCTTTCGCCCTCAGCTAGGGGTCTTCACCGGCATAAAGCAGCATCGGCGAAGTGAGACACACCCTTTGAACCTGTACGGGTAATGCCGTCGTAGGGAAGCATCTACCTGATGCTTCCGAATTTCCAGGAGCATCACATGAACGCCAACCCAAAATTTTTAGCCGCTGCTGCTCACGTTGACGCCGCAGCAATTCAGCCATTGCCCAATTCGCGCAAGGTGTATGTGCAGGGCAGCCGCCCCGACCTGCGGGTGCCGATGCGTGAGATATCCCAGGCTGAAACCCCTGCCAGTATGGGTGCCGAGGTTAATCCGCCGATCCACGTCTATGACTGTTCCGGCCCCTATACCGACCCGGCAGTGAAGATCGACATCCGTTCCGGCCTGGCCGCAATGCGCGATGCCTGGATCACCGAACGCGACGACACCGAAACGCTGGGCCATCTCACCTCGGATTACGGGCAACAGCGCCTGAACGATCCGGAACTGGCCGAAATGCGCTTCAATTTGCGCCGCGCCCCGCGCAAAGCCAAGCCCGGCAAAAATGTCTCACAGATGCACTATGCGCGGCAAGGCATCATCACCCCGGAGATGGAATACATCGCGATACGCGAGAACCAGCGCCGCGAGGGACTTTCCGAGATGATGCTGAAACAGCATCCCGGCGAGAACTTCGGCGCGGCTATGCCGAAACAGATCACGCCGGAATTCGTGCGCAGCGAAGTGGCAGCGGGTCGCGCCATCATCCCGCTGAACATCAACCACCCCGAAGTGGAACCGATGATCATCGGCCGCAACTTCCTGGTGAAGATCAACGCCAACATCGGCAACTCCGCGCTCGGCTCCAGTATCCAGGAAGAAGTTGAAAAGATGACCTGGGCGATCCGCTGGGGCGGCGACACGGTGATGGACCTGTCCACCGGCAAAAACATCCACGAGACGCGCGAATGGATCATCCGCAATTCGCCTGTCCCTATCGGTACCGTGCCTATCTACCAGGCGCTGGAAAAAGTGAACGGCAAGGCCGAAGACCTGACCTGGGAAATATACCGGGATACGCTGATCGAACAGGCGGAGCAGGGTGTGGACTACTTCACCATCCACGCCGGCGTGCTGTTGCGCTATGTGCCGATGACCGCAAAACGCATGACCGGCATCGTGTCGCGCGGCGGCTCGATCATGGCGAAGTGGTGTCTGGCGCACCACAAGGAGAACTTCCTCTATACCCATTTCGAGGACATCTGCGAGATCATGAAGGCCTACGACGTGAGCTTTTCGCTCGGCGACGGTCTGCGGCCCGGCTCGATCTACGACGCCAACGACGAGGCGCAGCTGGGCGAATTAAAAACGCTGGGCGAACTTACCCAGGTCGCTTGGAAGCACGACGTGCAGGTGATGATCGAGGGGCCCGGCCACGTGCCGATGCACCTGATCAAGGAGAACATGGATCTGCAGCTGAAGTGGTGCCACGAAGCGCCGTTCTACACGCTGGGCCCGCTGACCATGGACATCGCACCCGGCTACGACCACATCACCAGCGCGATCGGCGCCGCGATGATAGGCTGGTTCGGTACCGCAATGCTGTGCTACGTCACGCCCAAGGAACATCTCGGCCTGCCCGACAAGGACGACGTGAAGGAGGGCATCATCACCTACAAGATCGCGGCGCACGCCGCCGACCTGGCCAAGGGCCATCCCGGCGCGCAGATCCGCGACAACGCTTTATCCAAGGCGCGCTTTGAATTCCGCTGGGACGACCAGTTCAACCTCGGCCTGGACCCGGACAAGGCGCGTGAATTCCACGACGAGACGCTGCCCAAGGAATCCGCCAAGGTCGCGCATTTCTGCTCAATGTGCGGTCCGCATTTCTGCTCGATGAAGATTTCCCAGGACGTGCGCGAATTCGCGGCTAAAGAGGGTCTGGATGAAACCGCTGCGTTGAACAAGGGCATGGAACAGAAGGCCGAAGAATTCGTGAAACTGGGCAGCCAGCTGTACCGCAAGGCTTGAGCCCGGTAATGAACGCAGGCAAATGGTTTATGGCTATTGCTGCCCGTCTTGTTTTCACGGGTGACTGATTCACTTGCGCAGATGCCACGTTCAACCGCCGCATGCGGCGACTGGCAACAGGATCTTTCGCTTGCGGTTGGTTGCGGCGGTAAATTTATTTCGGAATCCGATCACATGACACTTATACAAATATTGGTTCTTGCCGTCATTCAGGGCGCTGCCGAACTGTTGCCGGTATCCAGTTCTGCTCACGTGATCGTGGCGGAAAAACTGATGGGGCTCGATCCGACCACCCCTGAAATGACGCTGCTCCTGGTGACGCTGCACACCGGCACCATGTTTGCGGTTATTTTCTATTTCTGGAAATCATGGAAGCAGAGCTTCTTTTCTTCAAGAAAGGTATTCTGGTCATCGGCCAAATTCATCGTCGCGGCCACGATAATGACGGGCATCGTCGGGCTGTCGCTGAAATACCTGATCGAGAAATTCTTCTTGCGCGATATAGCGCATGCCCAAATTGAAATGATTTTTGGGGACATGAATCTTATCTCCGCAGCCCTGGCAGCGGCAGGCTTGCTGATTCTGTACGCCGGAATCAGAAACCGCGCTTCAGCCAAAACAGAACAGGCTTTGGGCATGAAAGAATCCTGCTATGTGGGCGCAGTCCAGGGTATTTGTCTGCCCTTTCGGGGATTCTCGCGTTCGGGCGCGACAATATCCACCGGATTGCTGTTGGGAATTCCAAGAAGACGAATAGAAGAATTCAGTTTTGCGCTCGCGGTTGTACTGACGCCGCCGGTCATTGCCCGTGAGGTATGGCGAATACTGCATGACCAGCACGCATCAATGTCCATGGCCGATCTGGCGCATATTTTTATGCCCAGCATCCTGGGCATGGTATTCAGTTTTATTGCCGGATTGCTGGCACTTAAATGGTTGTCCAGTTGGCTGGAGAGCGGTCGCTGGTATCTTTTCGGCATATATTGCCTGTGTGCTTCAGCAATCGTCTTTTTGCTTCATCAGAACGGTATCTAGGTAAACGCTGGTCAAGTACCGCTCACCCGGCACCACCTGCAACGGCAGGGCGAACCAGCAGCAACTTGGTAAAAACTTTGTCATCCCGCTGTCATAATATCGACACATAATCACAATCGGAGATTCATAACATGGCTAGAATGGTCAATTGCGTAAAACTGGGGCATGAAGCCGAAGGATTGGATCGTCCGCCCTATCCCGGCGCGTTGGGCCAGCGTATATTTGAAAACGTTTCCAAGGAAGCCTGGCAGGGGTGGCTGAAATTCCAGACCATGCAGGTCAACGAAAACCGCCTCAACCTTGCCGATGCAGCGGCACGCAAACTCCTCGCCACAATGATGGAAAAATATTTCTTTGGCGAGGGTGTGCAGATGCCGGACGGGTACGTGCCACCAAAAAATTAAAAGGCTACAGCTTGCCTAAAAAATTCGTTTCGCAGCAATTCCTGAACCGCGAACTCGGCCAGCTGGAATTCAATCGCCGCGTGCTCGCGCAGGCTGAAGACACGACCATCCCCCTGCTGGAGCGGCTGAAGTACCTGTGTATCGTGAGCAGCAATCTCGACGAATTTTTCGAGATTCGGGTGGCGGGCCTGATGGAACAGATCAAGCTCGGCGGTACGGCAGCCAGCACGGACGGCCTGAATGCCAAACAAACCCTGAAGCTGGTGCGTGAACAGGCACATCAGCTGATCGAGCGCCAGTATCAGCTGTTCAACACCGACATCACGCCGTCCCTCGCCAAACAGGGCATCAAGTTTCTGCGCCGCACCCAATGGAACGAGGCACAACGGGCCTGGGTCAGGGACTTTTTCTTCCGCGAGGTCATGCCTGTCCTGACCCCCATCGGCCTGGACCCGGCCCATCCTTTTCCGCGTGTTCTCAACAAAAGCCTGAATTTCGCCGTGGAACTGCAGGGCAAGGACGCATTCGGGCGCAACTCGGCCCGTGCCATTGTGCAGGCTCCGCGCGTGGTGCCGCGCACGATACTGATGCCTCCTGAAATCAGCGGCTGCGAACACGGCTTTGTCTTTCTTTCATCCATCCTGCATGCGCATGTCGGCGAATTGTTCAGCGGCATGGAAGTGCTCGGCTGTTTCCAGTTCCGTGTGACGCGCAACAGCGATCTGTTTGTTGACGAGGAAGAAATCAAGAATCTGCGCCTCAGCCTGCAGGGCGAGTTGCCGCAGCGCAACTTCGGCGACGCGGTGAGGCTGGAGATTGCCGACAATTGTTCGCCGTTGATCGCGGATCTGCTGCTCAAGGAATTCAACCTGACGCCGGATGATTTATATCGTGTGCATGGCCCGGTAAACCTGGTGCGCCTGATGCGTATCCCCGACCTGGTCGCGCGGGATGATTTGAAATTCACACCCTTCGTCCCCAGCGTGCCCGCCGTGTTGCAAAAAAAAGGCTCGGACATGTTCAAGGTGATACGCAAGAACGATGTACTGCTGCATCAACCTTACCAATCGTTCAAGCCGGTAATCGATTTCATCCAGCAGGCCGCCAGCGACCCTAACGTGGTGGCGATCAAGCAAACCGTGTATCGCACCGGGGTGGATTCCGCCCTGATGGATGCATTGGTTGCCGCGGCGGAAGGCGGCAAGGAAGTGACCGTGGTGGTGGAGCTGCTGGCGCGTTTCGACGAGGAGGCCAACATCAATTGGGCGAACCGCCTGGAAGAGGTCGGCGCGCATGTGGTGTATGGCGTGGTCGGGCACAAGACCCACGCCAAGATGCTGATGGTGGTGCGCCGCGAAGACGGCAAGCTGCGCCGCTACGCGCATCTCGGCACCGGCAACTATCACCCGCGCACCGCGCGGCTTTATACCGACTTTGGCCTGTTCACCAGCAACGAGAATGTCTGCGCCGATGTCAGCGAGGTGTTCAGCCAACTCACCAGCCTCGGCAAGGTGCGCAAGCTTAACCATTTGTGGCAATCGCCGTTTTCCCTGCACTCCGAAGTGCTGGCCGCGATCCGCAACGAAGCGCTGCTTGCGCAATCGGGCAAGCGCGCCCATATCATTGCAAAGATGAATGCATTGCTCGAACCCCAAACCATCACCGCGCTATACGAAGCTTCCCAGGCCGGCGTGAAAATCGATCTGATCGTGCGCGGGGTTTGTGCGCTTCGTCCGGGCGTAAAAGGATTGTCGGAAAACATCCGGGTGCGCTCGGTGATCGGGCGTTTTCTCGAACATAGCCGCATTTTTTATTTCCGCAATGATTTGCAGCACAACGTCTATCTCTCCAGCGCGGACTGGATGGACCGGAATTTTTTCCGCCGCATCGAAGTATGCTTTCCGGTGCTCGACAAGAAACTCAAAAAGCGCGTGATTGACGAGGGACTGAAGATCTATTTGCAGGACAATTCCCAGGCATGGGACATGGACAGCGAAGGGCATTACCGGCTCAAGCATACGCGCAGCAGCGAAAAAATATGCGCCCAAAGCGAATTGCTCAACCAGTTCACACGTACCCCCGCCGAGCCGAATTCCTGACACTTAACGATCCGTAACCGGCATCGGCCCGCAACAACCCCCGGTTACAAACCCGGCGAATCCCGATCAACCTATCGCTGCCGTTCTGCAAAATCGCCCGGCGCGCTCTGCGATTGCCGGAAGCCGGCGACGTTTGTTGTCCGCGCGGATATGCACGAAACCAGCCGGCAACGGGATCAGTGTTTGTGCGGGCGGCCTGTCTTGATTTTTTCCAGGCTACCCACTGCGCGCTTCAATTGAGCGGTATCCAATTCCGCCAGCAGTATTAATCCGGCGCGCAACACCTCGCTTTTCTTGACATGTATCTTCGCCTCGGCACAGATTTCCTTGATCTCGGCAATCCTGGCATACTCGTTTGCCGGCATGGTAAAACTATCGCGCACCACTTTTATTTTGTGCTTCTGCTTCTTTGCGGATTCTCCGGGCGCGGTTGTGGTGGACGTTTTGGCGGCCGACTTTAAAACCGGGTTTGCCGGGACAGCGCGTTTTTTCACCCGGGCTTTTTTCGCTGCAACTTTGCCGGCTGCGGCTATCGTCTTTTTGGTTGTCATGGCATCCTCTTCGTATTAAAGTGGGGCTACACAGTGTAGATGGTAACCACCCGCAAATAAAATGTATTTGGGGATCCGATGGAACTGATATTGTGGCGCCATGCAGAAGCTGCAGAAGGTACACCCGACCTGCTACGCGAACTCACCGCGAAGGGAAGCAAGCAGGCCGCAAAAGTCGCCGTGTTTCTTCATCAGCACCTGCCGGACCATCTCCGTATCCTGGTCAGCCCGGCGACCCGCACGCAACAAACCGCCACCGCCCTTACGCACCACTTTACCCTGTCCCCCACCCTTGCACCCGGCGCTTCCGCCGAGGCCGTGTTGCACGCCGCACGCTGGCCGGATGACGGGGGCGCGGTACTGGTGGTTGGCCACCAGCCGACACTGGGTGAGGTTGCGGCACAATTGCTCGGTTGTGCTGATGCCGAATTGAGCATCAAGAAAGGCGCGGTCTGGTGGTTCAGCCAACGGGATGGGTCCGCTCAGGTCAGTTTGAGACTGGTTATCACGCCGGATTTTCTGTAGGCCCGCTCCTGCATTGCACAATTATTGTCGTTTCTAAAGCAAAATCGCATAGCCCCTAGTCAGCGGGAACTATTCGCAATGCTCGCCCGGCTTCAATTCAAAGAAACGCGGATACCCGGTGGGATGGGCGGCCAGCACCTTTACGCATTCGCCCATTTTATATTTTCCAAAGCTCATCACCTCGATGCGCTCATTGCTGTTCAACGGCTGCACGGTATAGCGGTTCGCACCGTTGGCGACCTGCGGCGGTTCATCACGACTGTCGCGCCGCCCGCCGATTCCGCTGCCCATGCCCAGCACGATCCCGCCGAAACTGCCGCCGGTGCCTACTCCAATACCCAGACCGACACCCACGCGGGTGTCGCTGGGCCTGTTCGCTGCCGCCTGCTTGCGCTCCAGCTCGGTGAATTCATGCACCTCCACCACCCTTGCCAGTTTGACGTAGCGCGTATCGTCTTCAAGACCGGGTGTACTCTGGCAAGCTGCAAGTAATCCCAGCAGGGTCGCGACAAGGAACATTTTCATCCCTGAATTCCTCACTTGGCTTTGGAAAAGTTGTACTGGGACAGGCAGGCCGATAACACCCGCTCAATTTGATTAGCGAAATCTTGCGGCGCTTGATCTTGATGTGGCCTATCTTCTGAAGCTAAGCACGACCACGCCTGCTGTAACCAGCAAGATGCCTGCCCAATCCCGCATGCTGGGACGCTCGCTCAGGAAGATAACCGCAAACAGCGCCACCAGGACCACACTGAACTTGTCCACCGGCGCGACCTTGGAGGCTTCACCAATTTTCAGTGCACGGAAATAGCACACCCAAGAAGCACCGGTGGCCAAGCCCGACAGGGTCAGGAACAGCCAGGTTTTCGGATTGAGCGAAAACGGATCGCTCCATTTTCCGGTATAAAACACAAATCCCGACAGCACCAGCAGAATCACGAAAGTGCGTATCAGCGTCGCGAAATCGGAATTGATTCCCTCCAGTCCGATCTTGGCAAAGATCGCCGTCATCGCGGCAAACACCGCGGAAAGAATCGCCCAGTAGAACCAGCCGTGTCCGGATAACATAGTCGTCCCTATTTTTTAGCCTGTTGCACCAGCACCCACGGGCTGACCACTACTGCCCACAACAACGCATCGCTCCCGTGCCAGACAGCTGCCTGCTCGTCGCTTACCTTGCCGAATTTTTCCGCTGCCATCCATTCACGGATCCGTGCCGCGTTGTCCCGTGATAACTCTAGCGCGACCTCGACCAGGTCGAGATCGTCGGCAACAACCAGAGCCGCGCCGCTCGCAAAAAAGCGCTGCAGTTCTTTCCAGGCGATTTTCGACGTCTCGCGGTTCAACTTGTCGCGGCCGGTTTCCTGCTGGCTGGCTGCAGCCATGCCCAAACCCGGTCCGGTCACGCTTTCGACCCTTTCAGGTAATTGTCCTTCAGCACCATGTAATGCTCGGCTGAATATTTCAGGAAAGCGATTTCTTCAGCCGTCAGCGCGCGCACCGCCTTGGCGGGACGGCCCAGATAAAGCATGCCGCTTTCCAGCACCTTGCCTGGCGAGACCAGGCTGCCTGCGCCTATCATCACGCGATCGGGCAGCACCGCATCGTCGAGAATGATGGAACCCATGCCGATCAGGCATTCGTTGCCGATGGTGCAGCCGTGCAGGATCACCGCGTGGCCGACCGTCACGTAATCACCAATGATCAATGGGGAGCCTTCGGGCTGTTCCGGGGTCTTGTGCGAAACATGCCCCATGGTCAGATCCTGCACATTGCTGCCGCGCCCGACCACGATGCGGTTCACGTCCCCGCGCAACACGGTGTTGCACCAGACCGAGCTGTCGTCGCCCAGCGTCACGTCGCCGATAACCTGGCAGGAAGGATGAAGGAATACCCGCTGACCGCGGGCAGGGACCGTACCAAGATAAGCTGAGACCGGCATTTCGTTTACCCCGCCAATTTCCATTTCATGTTTTCACCCGCCCGCAATGGCACCAGGCGGTGTTCGCCGAACTCCACCGATGCGGGCACCTGCCATTCCTCCCTGCGCAACGTGATCTGCTGCGTATTGCGCGGCAGGCCGTAATAGTCCGCCCCATGAAAACTGGCGAAGCCTTCCAGTTTGTCCAGCGCGCCGGCCTGCTCGAACACTTCGGCATACATCTCGAGCGCCGCGTGGGCGGTGTAGCAGCCGGCGCAGCCGCAGTCGGTTTCCTTGGTGTGCTGCGCGTGCGGTGCGCTGTCGGTGCCGAGAAAGAATTTCCTGCTGCCACCGGTGGCGGCCTGCACCAGCGCTTCACGGTGTTGTTCGCGTTTCAGCACCGGCAGGCAGTACAGATGCGGGCGCAAGCCGCCCCTGAACATCGCGTTGCGGTTATACAACAGGTGATGTGCGGTGACGGTCGCGGCGATATTCTCCGACGCGCCTGCCACAAACTGGGCGGCATCTTTGGTGGTGATGTGCTCGAACACCACGCGCAATTCCGGCAGATCTTTCAGCAGCGGTTGCAATACGCGCTCGATGAACACCGCCTCGCGGTCAAACACGTCCACTGCGGGGTCGGTGACTTCGCCGTGCACCAGCAGCGGCATGCCGCAGCGCTGCATCTCTTCCAGTGCGGCATAAGTCTTGCGCAGGTCGGTGACGCCCGCATCGGAGTTGGTGGTTGCTCCCGCCGGGTACAGCTTCACCGCGTGGACGATGCCGCTGGCCTTGGCTTTGCGTATCTCTTCCGCGCCGGTATTGTCGGTCAGGTACAGCGTCATCAGCGGTTCGAATTTCGCGCCCGCAGGCAATGCCGCAAGGATGCGCGCGCGATACGCCTGCGCCTGTTTGGTAGTGGTGACCGGCGGCTTGAGGTTGGGCATCACGATCGCGCGCGCGAACTGCCGAGCGGTATCCGGCAGCACCGATTGCATCAGCGCGCCGTCGCGCAGATGCAGGTGCCAGTCGTCGGGGCGGGTAAGGGTGAGTTGTTGCACGTTATGTTCCGGCTTGAGTTATGGAAGAGATTGTAATTCAAACTTCCGTCGGGCGCGCTGTACCCTCTTCTAAGATATCTCTAAAAATCAAAATTTCTAAGCCAGACTAGGCGCGCGTGAAAAATCGCCGCGCCGCATATTGAGTATATGTAAGCAAGATTTTTCACGCGCAACAACGTATGGCGACGAAATGTTGGTTTTGAGCGATATCTTAGTGTGCCTCGTCCCAGTTGCCGCCCACCCCCAGTCCCACTTCAAGCGGCACTTTCAGTTCGGCGACATGGCACATCAGCTCGCGCAGTCTGTCTTTCACGTGATGCAGTTCCGCTTCCGGCACTTCCAACACCAGTTCGTCGTGCACCTGCATGATCAGCCGGGTTTGCAATTTTTCCCGTTCCAGCCAGTCCTGCACCGCAATCATCGCCAGTTTGATCAGGTCCGCCGCGGTGCCCTGCATCGGCGCGTTGATCGCGGCGCGTTCCGCGCCTTGCCTTCTCATTCCATTAGCCCCGTTGATCTCGGGCAACCATAACCTGCGCCCGAACACGGTCTCGACATAGCCCTGCTTCCTGGCCTGTTCGCGCGTCCTGTCCATGTAGTTTTTCACGCCGGGATAGCGCGAAAAGTACAGGTCGATGTATTGCTGCGCGGCACCACGTTCGATGTTCAGTTGCGACGCCAACCCGAATGCCGACATGCCGTAAATCAGGCCGAAGTTGATCACTTTGGCGTAGCGGCGCTGTTCGCTGCTCACCTCGTCGAGCGCCGCGCCGAACACCTCTGCGGCGGTGGCGCGGTGAATATCCTCGCCGTTGGCAAAGGCATGCAGCAATCCTGCGTCGCCGGACAGGTGCGCCATGATGCGCAGTTCGATTTGCGAGTAATCCGCGGACACGATGCGCGAGCCCGGCGGCGCGATGAATGCTTCGCGGATGCGCCGGCCTTCCGCGGTGCGGATCGGTATGTTCTGCAGGTTGGGATCGCTGGAGGCCAGTCGCCCGGTTACCGCCACGGCCTGCGAGTAGTTGGTATGCACGCGCCCGGTGCGCGCATTCACCATCTGCGGCAGTTTGTCGGTATAGGTGGACTTGAGCTTGGCCATGCCGCGATATTCCAGCAGTATTTTCGGCAGCGGGTAATCCAGCGCGAGCTCCTGCAGCACCTCCTCGTCGGTCGACGGCGTGCCGCTCGGCGTTTTCTTCTTCACCGGCAGGCCGAGTTTGTCGAACAGGATCTCCTGGATCTGCTTGGGCGAATTCAGGTTGAACGGTTGCCCGGCCGCCTCGTGGGCCTGCGCCTCAATCGCCAGCATTTTCCCGCCCAGTTCCCGGCTTTGCCCCGCCAGCATCGCGCTGTCGATCAGCACGCCGTTGCGTTCCATCTTGAACAACACCTCGCGCACCGGCAGCTCGATGTCGCGATAGACCGTGGCCAGCTGGTCGCGTAATTGCGGCGCAAAAAATTGGTACAGCTGCAGCGTGATATCGGCATCTTCGGCGGCATATCGGGTCGCGGTGTCGAGATCAACCTGGTCGAAACCGATCTGCTTCGCGCCCTTGCCCACCACATCGGTATAGGGGATGGTCTTCAGACCGAGGTGACGCATCACCATGTTTTCAAGGTCATGCGGTTTGTGCGACTCCAGCACGTAGGATTGCAACAGCGTGTCCTCGACTATGCCCGCCAGCGCAATGCCGTGGTTGGCGAAGATATGCTGGTCGTATTTCAGATTCTGGCCCAGCTTCCTGTGTTGTTCGTTTTCCAGCCAATGCTTGAGTTTGTGCAGCGCGTGTTCGCGCGTAAGCTGATCCGGGGAACCGGGATAGTGGTGCGCGAGCGGCAGGTAGGCGGCCTGATGCGGTGTGATGGACAACGAGATGCCCACCAGTTGCGCGTTCATGGTGTCGAGGCCGGTGGTTTCGGTGTCGATGCTGGTGAGTTCGGCGCGGGTGATTTTTTCCAGCCAGGCATCAAGCTGGGTTTCGCTGAGGATGGTTTCGTATTCTCCGCTGGAGGCGAACAGGTCGTCACCGTGCGGCTGAAGTGTTGCAGGTTGTACCGCTTGACCGCCAGTGTCTGTTGCCTGCGTGGCGGCAGGCACTGGTTGCGCACTGTTCAAGTCGCGCAGCAGACTCTTGAAGCCAAAGTGTTCATACAGCTTTCTCAATTGTGCATCGTCCTGCGGCGGCGCAATCAGCTCGTCGTAGCGCAGCGGCAGGGGCACATCGCCTTTTACCGTGACCAGTCGCCGGCCCTGCGGTAACCAGTCCAGCGCGGCGCGCAGGTTATCGCCTACCACGCCCTTGATCTCGCCGGCATGGGCGATCAAATTGTCCAGTGTGCCGTATTCGGCGAGCCATTTCACCGCGGTCTTGGGACCGCATTTGGTCACGCCCGGCACGTTGTCCACCGCGTCGCCCACCAGCGTCAGGTAATCGACAATGCGTTCCGGCGGCACGCCGAATTTGCTGTTCACCCCGGCGATATCCAGCGTTTCGTTGCTCATCGTGTTGACCAGGATCACGCGTTCATTCACCAGCTGTGCAAGATCCTTGTCGCCGGTTGCAATCACGCAACGGAGGCCATCCTGCCCCTGCTGCGCCAGCGTCGCAATCACGTCGTCGGCCTCGACACCGTCGATCATCAGAATGTTCCAGCCTGACGCGGCAATGGCCCGGTGCAGCGGTTCGATCTGCGCAGCCAGGTCTTCGGGCATGGAAGGCCGGTGAGCCTTGTATTCCGGATACCAGTCGTCGCGGAAGGTTTTGCCCTTGGCATCGAACACGCACGCGCTATAATCGGCCGGGTAATCGTGGCGCAGCTTGCGCAGCATGTTGAGCACGCCCTGAATCGCGCCGGTGGGTTCGCCCTGCGGGCTGCGCAGGTCCGGCATGGCATGGAAGGCCCGGTACAGGAACGACGAGCCGTCAACCAGCAATAAGGTTTTATCGAAATTCACTTGTATACTTTCATCAGCCTATAATTTTTTGCCGGGGGAATTCCATGAGCATACCGTCCAAACTGACCAAATCTGAGATACCTGAAGCGTGGAATTCCAAAGAGGCCTGGCGCGTGTTCGGCATTATGTCAGAGTTTGTATCCGCCACCGACCGGCTGAGCCAGATCCATCCCGCCGTGAGCATCTTCGGCAGTGCCCGCACCAGGCCGGATCAGCCCAATTACCTGCTGACCGAACAAATCGCGCGCCTGCTTTCCGATGCGGGCTTCTCGGTCATTTCCGGCGGCGGGCCCGGCATCATGGAGGCGGCCAACAAAGGTGCGTTCTACGGCAATTCGCCCAGCGTCGGGCTGAATATCCAGTTGCCGCACGAACAGGTCGGCAATCCCTACCAGAACATCAGTCAGACGTTTCACCATTTCTTCGCGCGCAAAGTGATGTTCGTGAAATTTGCCAGCGCCTACGTGGTCATGCCGGGCGGTTTCGGCACACTGGACGAGTTGATGGAAGCGCTGACGCTGGTGCAGACCGGCAAAACCCGGCGCATCCCGATCATCCTGGTGGGCACACAATTCTGGGGTGGCCTGCTGGACTGGTTCCGCACCGCTTTGCTGGATGAACAGGTTATCAGTCCCGGGGATCTGGACCTGATCCAGCTTATCGATGAGCCCCAGGCTGTTGTCGACGCGATTTTCAAGCACTACGAAACACGCGGATTCCAGCCTTCCGATGCGGAACGCGAAAAGCAGCTTTATTTGTAATATGCATAGGCTATGCAGCATGTGGACGGATATGCCGCACCCGGGTTGGGCCGAAGAGGGAGGGCAGGGTGCCATGCAGCAACTCACACAGACTCGCCGTGCATCGGCTAAAATGGGCATCTCTCTTACCCTGAAGACCATCCCGATGCGCAAACTCTTATTGTTGCTACTGAGCGGTTGTTCTGTTGCCGCATTTGCCGCACAACCGGCACCCGGCAAACTTGAGTCCTTGCCGCCGCCTCCCGAAATGGGCAATTCTGCCGAAGGTCAACCCGAGGTCACCATCACCAAGGAAAAAGTGCAAACCGTCGAGGAATATCGCGTCGGCGGAAGGCTGTACATGATCAAGATCATCCCCAAGATCGGCAAACCCTATTATCTGGTTGATGACCGTGGTGACGGCAAATTTTCGCGCCAGGACAGCCTCGATTCCGGCGTGCGCCCGCCTCAGTGGGTCATACACCGCTTTTAAAATGGCGGTTTTCACCAACGTATCCGAAGCCGACCTGACGGCCTGGCTGGGCGATTATTCTCTCGGTCAATTGCTGGAATTGCAGGGCATTGCGTCCGGCATCGAGAACACCAACTATTTCGTCACCACCAGTAACGGCCGCTTCGTACTCACGCTGTTCGAGATACTCGGCGCCGACGAACTGCCTTTCTACCTGAATCTGATGGCGCACCTGGCACGACATGGCATTCCCTGCCCCAATCCGGTGGCAAACCGCTCGAATCAGTTTCTGGGCACGCTGAACGGCAAACCCGCCTGCATCGTCAGCCGTTTGAGCGGCAAATCCGTCACCGCGCCGGGCAGCGCACAGTGTGCCGCGATCGGCGCGATGCTCGGGCAGATGCACATTGCCGGCCAAAGTTTTTTGCAGAACATGCCGAATCCGCGCGGTGCGGCATGGCGCGCGGCAACGACTCCGCAAGTCCGGCCTTTTCTGAATGCGGGCCAGGCGGCATTACTGGAGAGCGAAGTTGCGCTGCACGCGCAACAGGATTGGTCGCCGTTGCCGCAAGGCGTGATTCACGCCGACCTGTTTCGGGATAATGTTCTGCTGGAAGATATTCGCATCGGCGGCCTGATCGATTTTTATTTCGCCTGCAGCGATGCGCTGCTCTACGACGTTGCGATCACCGCGAACGACTGGTGCACCAATCCCGACGGCACGATAGATGTTGAAAGGACACAGGCATTGCTGCGCGCCTACCATGAAGTGCGCCCGCTGCTGGATAGCGAACGAAGTGCCTGGCCGCTAATGTTGCGTGCCGCCGCGCTGCGCTTCTGGTTGTCGCGCTTGTTCGACAAGTACCTGCCGCGTGACGGCGAATTGATCAACGCGCACGACCCCGGCCACTTCGAGCGCATTTTGAAGCATCACATTGCTCCGGCACAGCCAGTCTGGCTGCAACAAGGAGGCGCCAACAAATCATGATGGAACCGCGACGCTTGCCGGCAGGTCAAGGCTGGGAATGGATCAAGCACGGCTTTGCGCTCTTTCTCAAGGCGCCACTGCTGTGGATCGTATTGCTGTCTATCTGCATGGTCACTGCAATAGCAGTATCCACCGTGCCGATTGTGGGTCCACCATTGGTTAGCCTGTTGATGCCCGCGGTATTGGTGGGTTTGATGGCCGGCTGCCGTGCACTTAGCCAGGGCGAAGAGCTGGAACTGGCACATCTGCTCAGCGGTTTCAAACGGCACACTTCCCAACTGGTTACGCTGGGCGGCATTGCGCTGGTCGGCCAATACCTGATACTCGGCTTGATGATGGCGGTTGGGGGCTCCACGCTGGTGGATGTGCTGATGAGCAATCAGCCGCCAACCGATACCGGCGTGATGGTGTCTGCTTTGGCCGGAACCGGTTTTGCGATACTGATAGGCGTTGTGTTGTTCAGCTTGCTGATCATGGCGATGCAGTTCGCACCGATGCTGGTGTACTTCCGCAATGTTCCGCCGTTGCAGGCGATGAAACTAAGTTTGCGCGCTTTTCTTTACAACGTGCTGCCGATGCTGCTGTATGGCATAACGTTCGCGTTTCTATCGATGCTCGCCAGTATGCCGGTTATGCTGGGTTGGCTGGTATTGTTGCCGCTGGTATTCACCACGCTCTACGCCTGCTACAACGACATATTTCCCCCGCTGCAGGCAACCGTGAGCCCCACGCCACAAGACGATATATTCAAGAGCGACGAATCGACGTTCAAGTAGCGCGTATTTGCAGGCAGGAGCGGGCCATGTTTGTGAATATCGCGGGCATGGCCCGCTCCTACAGGGCTGTCAGTTTCGCATATTCCAATGCCAGCCACTTCACGCCGGATTTGCGAAAATTCACCTGCACGCGGGCATCCGCGCCACTGCCTTCCAGGTCCACGATCATGCCTTCACCGAATTTTGTGTGGAACACCGCCTGGCCGCTGCGCCAGCCGGAAGCGCCGGCGGCAGACTGCGCCGGCACGTCGCGCGGCGGCGAAAACGGCTGGGCAAACTCGTTGCGCCGGGGTATCGCCGGTGTGATCCAGTGCAGCAGGTTGTCCGGCAGCTCGCGCAAAAAACTCGATGCCATGCTGTAACTTGCCTGTCCGTGCAACATCCGCCGTTGCGCAAAGGTAAGGTAAAGCCGGCGGCGCGCGCGCGTGATCGCGACATACATCAGGCGCCGTTCTTCATCCAGGCCGCCGTCAACGTTCTGGCTGTTCTGGTGCGGGAACAAGCCTTCCTCCAGGCCGGTGATGAACACGGTGTGAAACTCCAGGCCCTTTGCGGCATGCACGGTCATCAGATGCAGCGCATCGTCCTGGTCGCCGGCCTGGTGTTCACCCGCTTCCAGCGAGGCGTGCGACAGAAAGGCTGTCAGGCTGTCGTCTTCGTTTTCGTGCACGAACAGCGTCGCCGCGTTGACCAGTTCGTTCAGGTTTTCCAGGCGCTC
>Ga0307375_10001417_pt1 | contig 26312 bp, 19 predicted proteins | sample TR1MG_FD_202531 | JGI IMG/M metagenome (GOLD analysis project Ga0307375, IMG submission 202531) | Soil microbial communities from Risofladan, Vaasa, Finland - TR-1 | ecosystem: Environmental > Terrestrial > Soil > Coastal area > Acid sulfate soil | place: Finland: Risofladan, Vaasa | collected...
AACCGTACCACTTTGACACTTTGAGGGTGTTTCTGTAACTGTTTAGCGCTGTTAATGAGTGTGGCGAACACTGGTAAGGCATTGGTAAATATAGGTTGTGATTGGAGCTATACCCGCTCGACATCCAGGGGGTCGATGGTTAGAGTCCATTCGTGCCTACCAAACAAGTCAGGGGGTTAGGCCAAAAGCCTGACTCCTTTTTCTTTTTCAGCGTAGCTTTATCGTAGCTACTTCCCCTATCGAATTATTAACCAGCTTCAATCTGGACAGACGATCCACGTATTCGACCAAGTGAGCAGTGAGCATACTTCCTCACCATCAACGCAGATTCCCAGCCGCCCAGCTCTTGCAGAACATGAAGCGGTGTCCCATTCTGCACGTGCCAGCTTGCCCAGGTGTGCCGCAGATCGTGCCAACGGAAGTTTTCAATTCCCGCCTTCTCCAATCCATTGTACCAAGCCTTGGTGCTGACTTGCGTAATTGGCTTTCCCCTGTAGCTGAATACATGCGTCTTGTGTTTGCCTAAAGGTGATATCACTCAACCAACAAGCGTTGGGGCGGTCTGCCTGAAATACTCGTTCAAGCAAGTTGGGTGAAGACACCTTGGTGTTTCGCGAATCCGTGGTGACACGAAATCGCCTTATCGCCTTGGGCATGATCTTAGCCTGATGCATCAGCTTGGCAACCGTGTTGCGACAACACTCAAAACCCTGAGCAGCCAGTTCGGCATGAACACGTGAAGTCCAGGTTTCTGTGAGGAACAAGTTCGGGTATCATGGCGGCCCTTGGAGGTTTGGGTGAGTGGTTTAAACCAGCAGTCTTGAAAACTGCCGAACAGAAATGTTCCGTGAGTTCGAATCTCACAGCCTCCGCCAGTTTATGGCAAGTTGTGGTACTGGCTAGGTAAAGTCGCTTGCGTGCACGATTGGCATGAAGCAGCTGAATGATCTGTTTTAAAAAAATGCACTCTAAATTGCAAAATTCACCTGCGCACGCTCAACAACAAGTTATTGACTGCCTTCTTCGGCGCAAGACCGTTGAACAATTGTCTGGCCTAACAGATCAACAATTTATCGCTTAATAAAATTAGGGAAGTTTCCCCGCCCATTATCTATCGGTACGGGATCAGTGCGCTGGCGGGAATCGGACGTAATTGCCTGGCATCATTCCCTTAGCGTTACAAAATAAAGCTGACGCTTAAAAATCATATGGGCAAAAAGACACAAAAGCGATGCTCTTGTGTAAGGTCTTCGCATATAGTTCAGTGAACTGGATAGGATGCAGTTTTCTTCCAGCAACATCTCGTACATATTTGGCGTACGATTCGCGAATTAATCCGCCGTCTTCAAAACTTACAATTAACCCAACTTCTCCCATTCTCATTGCTAGTGCAAATTGAAATAAATCGTCACGAAAATCGAATTATCTTTCGTATCATGCAGATTGCAGATTGCAGATCAATATTGTAAAAGGAGCATCACCCCTGAATTGATGTCGGCCCCGCGTACCTTGCAAAAAAACATGAAGGTTTGAAAATGAGTTCAATGTATCATCAGTGACAATATTTCCATTCCTTGGATTTCTCTGATCAGCTACTGGAGACAGCTCTTTTCTTAAAATTCCATACCGGTTGTACGTGATTGTGACCTGCCTCCAATGTAGTGCCGGAGGTGTTTTAGTAATGTTCAATCTTTGATGCTAACCCGGTTTCAGTATTGGTCGGAAATGGAAATTTTCAGCTTTACATGTATCGAAAACGGTGGAATTTGTAACATAGTGTAACAGTTAGGTTGACTTGCTTGATTTACGATTTTATATAGTATATATAATTATTTATCTTGTAATGCAATGAAAATAAAAGCAAATAACTTGATGACAGTAAAAACAAAACCATTGTTCTTGAGGTGTTATTCGACGATATCTCTTTTACAGGGACGCTTGAGAATTTCAAAACTGCAATGAAGAGACTGGATCACCTCATCGTATTTTCTCTTGATCGTCAGCGTTACGCCCTTCCATTGCACATGGTAGACAGGGTGGTGCGCATGGTCGCTATTACCCCTTTGCCCAAAGCACCGGACATCGTTCTTGGTGTAGTCAATTTTCAGGGACGGGTCATCCCGGTCATCAATATGCGCCGCCGTTTCGGGTTGCCGGAAAAGGAGATTGCACTGACCGACCAACTGGTTGTCGCGCATACCTCGCGGCGGCCTGTAGCACTGGTGGCGGACGCAGTGCATGATGTCATCGCTGGTTCTGCGCTGAATTTGATCGAAACAGAGCATGTCCTTCCCGGTGTTGAATATGTGGAAGGGGTGATAAAACTGGAAGACGGCTTGATTCTCATCCACGACCTGGACAAATTTCTTTCGCTGGAAGAAGAAAGAAACCTCAATCAAGCGCTGAAAACCTGTTGAGGCAAAACATGCGCCCCACACTTCCCTCTTCATTGTTATCACGACTGAGCGAACTTGTGGCCGAGCAGACCGGTTTGAACTTTCCGCAAGAGCGCTGGGGCGATCTCGAGCGGGGAATCGCAGCGGCGGCACCGGACTTCGATTTCCCGGATCGTGAATCATGCGCGCACTGGTTGTTGTCAGCCCCGCTGACCCGTCACATGAACGAGATTCTCGCCACCCATCTGAGCGTGGGAGAAACCTATTTCTTCCGGGAAAAACAGAATTTAGAGATTCTGGAAGAACATATTCTTACACCGCTATTGCAGGCACGCCGCCAGAATGGGCAGCGGCGTTTGCGTATCTGGAGTGCGGGCTGTTGCACGGGTGAGGAAGCCTATACCATCGCGATTCTGCTCGACCGACTTATTCCCGATCTGAAGGAATGGAACGTCACTATTCTGGCGACGGACTTCAATCCAAAATTTCTGCGCAAGGCGGCACAGGGCGTGTACGGCGAGTGGTCGTTTCGTGATGCGCCGGGCTGGCTCCGCGAGCGATATTTCACCAAGGGGACGGACGGGCGCCTGGAAATACTTCCGCGTATCAGGAAAATGGTGACGTTTTCCTATCTGAATTTTGCCGATGATGTGTATCCATCGCTGTCGAACAACACCGGCGCGATGGACGTGATCTTTTGCCGCAATGTCCTGATGTATTTCACCGCGCAGCGGGCAAAACAGGTCACCGGCAATTTTCACCGCGCGCTGGTTGACGGCGGGTGGATGATCGTCAGTCCAACGGAAGCATCGAACCGATTGCTTTCCTCGTTCACCCCAGTCGAGTTTCCGGGGGCCGTGCTGTACCGGAAGATGGTTAATACCGAATCACAAATACAGAAACCAAAGTCACAGATCAGCGAGCATCAGTTTTTGCAACCGTTCAGGGAAACAGAACCCGTGCCTTCGTTGTTGCCGGTCGCGCAGACAGAACCCGATGTTGTGACATTTGCTATTCTTGCGCCGCAGGCAGACCGATTGCCGGTTCCACAAACGGAAGTGGACGTAGCACCATCCCGCATGGCGCGCAGTTGTGCCAATCAGGGCCAGCTCGACGAGGCGCTGGAATGGTGCGAAAAGGCGATTACCGCCGACAAAATGAACCCGTCACACCATTATCTGCTGGCCAATATTTTGCAGGAGCAGGGACAGCACGATATTGCCATTCGCTCGTTGATGCGCGCGCTCTATCTCGATCCTGATTTTGTGCTTGCACACTTTGCGCTGGGGAACTTGCATCAGTCGCAGGGACGCTACCGGGAAGCGCAGCGCTATCTCGGAAATGTGTTGTTGCTGTTGCGCAATCACCCGCCGGACGAAACGTTACCGGAAGCGGACGGGCTGACAGCCGGACGGCTGGCAGAGATCGTCACGTCCCTGCTGGCAAGTTTGCCGCAACCTGCGGCATCAAACGTTTGAGGTAAATGCAGCCATGAACACTCCGCTAACGAACAACAAAGCAATCGACTGGCGCGAGGTGGAACGGCGTCTGGAAACGGCGCGCATTGCAACCGGGCATATCTGGGCGCCGACTACCGAGGATACCCAACGGATACTGAAAAAAAGGGCCCAGACACTCGCCCGGGAAGCCGTGTCAGCGGAGGCCGCAGACGCTAGTATCGAAGTCATTGAGTTTCTCCTCGCCCATGAGCGATATGCCGTCGCATCAGAGTACGTTCGCGAGGTCTACCCACTCGAAGAACTTACTCCGCTACCCTGCACACCAGCCTTCGTGCTCGGTATCGTCAATCTGCGCGGCGAGATACTCCCGGTTATCGACCTCAAGAAATTCTTCGATTTGCCCGAAAAAGGCCTGACCAATCTCAACAAGGTGATCGTGCTCGAATCTGCAGACAGGGTGTTCGGCATTCTGGCGGATGTGATCAGCGGCGTGTGCCGTATTCCACGCGCCGGTATTCAGCCATCATTACCTACGCTGACCGGTATCCGCGAGGACTATTTGCTGGGAATAACCGCAGAGCGCGTAGTCGTTCTTGATGCTGAAAAACTTCTGCATGACGAGAAGCTGATCGTGAATGAACAGGCGTAGGTCGGGCGTAGCCCGCCATACGATTAAACAAGGAGAACAAAAATGAAATGGTTCCTGAATTTATCCACGCGCAACAAACTCTTCCTCGGATTCGGACTGATGATAGCCTTCATTGCGATTGTGATTGCAACGGCTTATCGTGGAATTGCGACAATTCAGGCTTCACAGCATAGTCTGTATCAGAAGGAATTCGCCAATACTGTAGATTTGACGACCATGCGGTCGGATGAAAACGGAGTGCGTGCTGCTTTGCTCGAGATGCTGGTGGTGACCACACGACCCGATCAGGAATCCTGGCATCAGGACATCAAGGAGCGCAGCAAGGAAATTTCCGTGGCTACACAACATCTGTTGGAGCGCAATCAGAATGACTCATCCTTGTTAACTCAACTTGAGGAACTCAATAAAATCCGGGAGGCGTTTCAGCAAACACGTGACAATCAGCTCATCCCGCTGATCTACGCCGGAAAAAAATCACAGGCCGAAACGCTTGTGCAGGGCGTTCAGTTAAATCGCTACAACAAGATGCGCGATATTGAAAATAAACTGTGTGATTCAGCTGCGGAAAAAGCGCGTGCCGCCGTGGCGGCATCCGAGCGGGTGGCAGAGCAAACGATATATCAATTCGCCATGGTCGGTGGTTTGGCGATATTGCTGGCAGTGGCCATGGCGCTGTTGATCAGCCGCATTATCGCTATACCGCTGCAGATGATTTCGGACATCGCCGGGAAAGTCGCTTCCGGTGATCTTACAGTCAGCATTCCCGCTGGGCATCGCACCGACGAAGTCGGCGAGCTGCTGCGCGCATTCGGCACGATGTTGAACGGATTGCGGAAATTAATGCGCGAGATCAATGATGGGGTCGGTGTGCTCGCTTCATCTTCCGCCGAGATCATGGCGACCACAACGCAGGTTGCTTCGGGAGCGGCGGAGACGGCGGCTTCCGTGAGCGAGACCACGGCGACGGTGGAGGAAGTCAAACAGACGGCGCAGCTGGCAAGCCAGAAGGCGCGTAATGTTTCGGACAGCGCGCAGAAAGCCTCGCAGGTTTCGCAAAGCGGGCGCAAATCGGTTGAAGAGTCGATGCAGGGGATGCAGCGCATCCAGGAACAAATGGAATCCATTGCCGAGAGCATTGTGCGGCTGTCCGAGCAGAGCCAGTCCATCGGCGAGATCATCGCCACGGTCAACGACCTGGCCGAACAATCCAACCTGCTTGCGGTAAATGCCGCGATCGAGGCGGCGAAGGCGGGCGAGCAGGGCAAGGGTTTTGCGGTCGTGGCGCAAGAGGTCAAGAGCCTGGCGGAACAATCCAAACAGGCGACCGCCCAGGTGCGCACGATACTGGGCGACATTCAGAAGGCGACCAGTACCGCGGTGCTGGCCACCGAACAGGGCAGCAAGGCAGTGCAAGCCGGGGTGAAACAGACCGGCGAGACCGGTGAAGCCATCCGCCTGCTGGCGGACAGCGTCAACGAAGCGGCGCAGGCGGCAACCCAGATTGCGGCCTCGAGCCAGCAACAGATGGTGGGCATGGATCAGGTGGCCCAGGCGATGGAGAACATCAAGCAGGCCAGCGTACAGAACGTGTCCGGCACCAAACAGGCGGAGGTCGCTGCGCAGAGCCTGCATGAACTCGGGCAGAAGCTGCAACAGCTGGCTGCGCAGTACAAGGTTTAGCTCAGGCGTCGATGAAAGAGAGGGTAATAAAATGAAATGGTCTGTTGGAACAAAGATTGGTGCTGGCTATGCTCTGGCATTAATCATTCTGGTTATCCTTGGTGGGGTCTCTTACCGGAGCACGACCGGACTCATCGAAGCCGCAGAGATGAAAACACATTCCTACCAAGTGCTCGAAAATCTTGACAGGGTACTTTCCACCTTGAAGGATGCCGAGACTGGCCAGCGCGGCTACATCATAACTGGAGAGGATCGGTATCTCGAGCCCTATCGGACGGGGATGTCAGACGTGAATCAAACCATCCGGCATCTTCGGGAATTGACCGCGGACAACCCAAACCAGCAGCGTCGGCTCGATACCATTGAGCCGATGATCGCAGCCAAACTCGCCGAGCTCAAGGAAACGATCGATTTGCGCAAAGGCAAAGGATTCGATGCGGCACTAAAGGTGGTACTGACGGATAAGGGCAAGAAGGAGATGGACGATATTCGCAAGGTAATCGCCGATATGGGCAATGAGGAAAGGATGCTATTGGAGCAGCGTAATAACAAGGTGAAGGCGAGTTCCGGCACTACCGTCTCAGTCATTGTTTATGGCATTCCGCTTGCATTTGTATTATTGATTCTGGCTGGTTTATGGATTACCCGTACCATTACTAGCCAGCTCCGTGCAAGCATAGCTCAACTTTCAACCTCATCTGCCGAGATCATGGCGACCACGACGCAGGTTGCCGCCGGAGCGGCGGAGACGGCGGCTTCCGTGAGCGAGACCACGGCGACGGTGGAGGAAGTCAAACAGACGGCGCAGCTGGCAAGCCAGAAGGCGCGTAATGTTTCGGACAGCGCGCAGAAAGCCTCGCAGGTTTCGCAAAGCGGGCGCAAATCGGTTGAAGAGTCGATGCAGGGGATGCAGCGCATCCAGGAACAAATGGAATCCATTGCCGAGAGCATTGTGCGGCTGTCCGAGCAGAGCCAGTCCATCGGCGAGATCATCGCCACGGTCAACGACCTGGCCGAACAATCCAACCTGCTTGCGGTAAATGCCGCGATCGAGGCGGCGAAGGCGGGCGAGCAGGGCAAGGGTTTTGCGGTCGTGGCGCAAGAGGTCAAGAGCCTGGCGGAACAATCCAAACAGGCGACCGCCCAGGTGCGCACGATACTGGGCGACATTCAGAAGGCGACCAGTACCGCGGTGCTGGCCACCGAACAGGGCAGCAAGGCAGTGCAAGCCGGGGTGAAACAGACCGGCGAGACCGGTGAAGCCATCCGCCTGCTGGCGGACAGCGTCAACGAAGCGGCGCAAGCGGCGACCCAGATCGCAGCATCGAGCCAGCAGCAGATGGTGGGCATGGATCAGGTGGCGCAGGCGATGGAGAACATCAAGCAGGCCAGCATACAGAACATGTCCGGCACCAAACAGGCGGAGGTTGCTGCACAGGGCCTGCATGAACTGGGACAGAAGCTGAGTGACATGATCGGTGGCGTCCGGCATGAGCCAGGATAATCCATTAGAGAAATCATTCGTTGCTACAAATTGCCCGCCCAAACTGAAAATGGTTAGCAGACATAAAAAATATCATGGCCAACAAAAACGATGATTTTCTGAAAAGACTGCTTGCGACGTTCCGGGTCGAGGCGGACGAACATCTCAAGGCGATGTCGGCGGGGCTGATCGAACTGGAAAAGAATCCAGTTGCAGACCGGCAGGCGGAAATCATCGAAATTGTGTTCCGCGAGGCACACAGCCTCAAGGGCGCCGCGCGGGCGGTGAACCTCAAGGAGATCGAGTCGGTCTGCCATCCGCTGGAAAGTGTGCTTGCGGCATTGAAGAATAAACGGCTCGCCGTTTCCCAGCCATTATTCGATCTCCTCTACCAGGCCGTCGATGCCCTTGGCAGTCTGCTCGTGCCCGGTGACACGGGCACGACGGAGTCACGCCAGGCAAAGCCTGCACTGCTGGTCAGACAACTCGGCGATGCCTTGCAGGGGCGGTTCGCCCAATCTGGAATGGCACAACCAGCGTCGACGCCGCAACAGGCGCCAACCGAAACAGTTCCTGAAGTGACACTGGCTGAATCGACGGAGTCGGTAACCATTGCTGCGCCGTCTCTTGGTCCCAGCCTTGCGTCCGAAACGGTCAGGGTTTCAACGCAGAAGCTGGATGCGGTGATGCGACAGGTCGAGGAACTGCTGTCGCCGCGGCTGGCCTCGGCGCAACGCGCCAAGGAGTTGCGCGAGGTCGCCGCTTCTTTCGCAACCTGGAAGAAACAGCGGGCACGCATGCGGCCAGTGTTGCGGCAGATCGAGCGCTACGTCGAAAAAACAGCCAAAGGTAACGGCAAGAGCAACGGTGCCGTTCTGCCAAATTTCAAAACACAAGAAACCCAGTTGTCTGAATTGCAGACAAAAATACTCCCGAAGCTGCTGGAACAACTGGAGTCCGATAATCTGTTCATGAAAACGCTGGAAGAACGGTTATTGCGCTTGAGCAAGTTTGCCGCGCATGACCGGCGCGCATTGGCAGGCATGAGCGATAGCCTGTTGCATGATGTGAAGGAAATGCACCTGTTGCCGTTTTCCTCGCTGCTCGAAATTTATCCGCGTTTCTCCCGCGAGCTTGCCCGCGACCAGGGCAAGCAGGTGGAACTGGCGATACAGGGTGGCGAAATTGAAATCGACCGGCATATCCTGGAAGAAATGAAGGATCCGCTGATGCACCTACTGCGAAATTGCATCGATCACGGTATCGAGCAGCCGGTTACTCGGCAGGAGAAGGGCAAGCCGCCGCAAGGAACCATAACGGTCGCCATTGCACAAAAAGACGGCGGAAAAATCGAGATCATGATTGCCGATGACGGGGCAGGCATCGATGCTGAAAAAGTGAAATCAACATCACGCAGGCTTGATCTTGTTTCTGCCGAGGAGGCTGAAAAGCTGAATGAGCAGGAGGCGCAGGAACTCATATTTCTTTCTGGCATTTCCACTAGCCCGATCATCACGGACATTTCGGGACGCGGGCTCGGGCTTGCCATCGTACGGGAAAAAATCGAGAAGCTGGGCGGAGTCGTCGCGCTTGAGTCCCGTCAGGATGCAGGAACCACTTTCCGTATTACGCTGCCGCTGATGCTGGCCACTTTTCGCGGTGTGCTGGTCCGCGCCGGTGAACATCGTTTCGTCATCCCCGCGCTCAGCGTAGAACGGGTGGCGCGGGTGGAACAGAAGGACATCAGGTCGGTGGAAAACCGCGCAACGATTTCGCTCGACGGTCAGATCGTTGCGCTGGCCAGTCTCGGCGATGTGCTGGAACTGCCGCGTCAAAATTCACCGGCTAACGCTTCGGCGCAAGTCGCGCTGGTTATTCTCGGCACAGGCCGCCAGCGTGTGGCGTTCCAGGTGGAAGAAATTCTCGGCGAACAGGAAGTGCTGGTCAAAACGCTGGGCCGTCAGCTCGCGCGCGTGCGCAACATCGCCGGCGCGAGCGTGCTCGGAACCGGCCAGGTAGTCGCTGTGCTCAATGTACCCGATCTGCTGAAATCTGCCGTGAAGCGGGTGTCGGCACCACCCGCGTCCGATGCCGCAGAAAAAACCGGGGAGGCTACAAGGCGGTCCATCATGGTGGTGGAAGACTCAATCACCTCGAGAGCGCTGCTCAAGAACATCCTGGAATCGGCAGGTTATCGGGTCACGACCGCGGTGGATGGGGTGGATGCCTATACGACACTCAAGACCGGTACATTCGATCTGATCGTATCGGATGTGGAAATGCCGCGCATGGACGGCTTTGACCTGACCGCCAAGGTGCGCTCAGACAAACAACTCGGCGAGCTGCCGGTCGTGCTGGTGACGTCGCTGGAATCGCGCGAACACCGCGAGCGCGGCATCGACGTTGGCGCCAATGCATATATTGTAAAGAGCAGTTTCGATCAGAGCAATTTGCTGGATGTTGTCCGGCAGCTGATTTGATCTGGCAAAAGCAGCTCCTGTAACTGGCTCTGTGATTTTTTAGAATGAAAGATTGGTACGGTAACGATGAAAGTTGCTAAAAATATATGAACAAAAAACTTTTCATGACACCGGATAGTATCGGCAAGAACCAAAGCACGACGACCATCGGGCGCTTCTCGGCGCTTGTGGCGACCAGCGTGATCGTGCGTTTGCGGCTCATCTTTCTCGTTCCTCTTGCTGGTGCTGTCACCGCATTCTTCGTCATCGGGATGGTTGCGCTGCACATGCACGATAAGGTTGAAAGCAATGAGGGCCGGATGGCGGCGCTCGTAGATATATCGGGAAATTCCGGTGCATCGCGCCACATGTTGTACCTCGGTGACGGAATCGACGTGCTTATCAGCGGCCTGTTGCTCGGTTTCTTCTACTGGCTTGTAGGGCGCATTGGCCGGCGTATCGAGCAACACGAGCATGAGCTCGAGGAGCGGAACTCGCAACTCAACGCACTTAACCAGGTCGCCGTGACCATCACCTCGTCGTTGAATCTCCAGAACATGCTGGATCAAATCATGCAACACGGTATTACTCTGACCGGCACCAAGGCATCCTGCATCGCCTTCTATGACGAGGCAACGGGGCGCTTCAAAGAGTGGATCACGCATGGACTTTCAGAATATTTCGTCAAAAGCATGACCTTCAAGCCCGGGGGGCTGGCCGACGAGACATTTATCACATCGAGCCATATCTTAAGCAACGATTGCCCTGGAACCATACACAAGCTGAGCGACTTTGTTCGCGAGGAAGGCCTGCGTTGCTTTATCTGCCTGCCGCTCACCAGTCATGATCACCGTCTGGGGGTGATCTATTTCTATCGCACGGACCGCGATACGTTCAAGCCGGCCGAAATCGAACTGCTTGCCACCTTTGCGTCGCTCGTTGCGCAGACGATCGATAACGCGCGACTGTATGCCGAGATGCAGGATGATGCGAGAACGGACGCATTGACTGGCCTGAATAACCGGCGCATGTTCGACGCTCTGCTCGCAGACGAACTCGCACGCGCGCAGCGCTTCAACCGACCTGTCTCGCTGCTGCTGCTCGACATCGACCACTTCAAGTGTGTCAATGATAAATACGGCCACCAGGCGGGGGATGCCGTTCTCACGGGACTCGGCGAACTTCTAGGCCGTCAGGCGCGCGCGATCGACCGCGTGTGTCGTTATGGCGGTGAGGAGTTCACCGTAATTTTTCCGGAAATCGATCTTGAGATTGCTACCAAAGTCGCCGAGCGCTTGCGTGAGGCAGTTGAAGCGCATCTATTCGATGTCAATGTAGACGCACCGCTGCGCATTACCGTCAGCATCGGAGTCTCATCTTTTCCAGCGCATGCGGACAGCGTGCAAACGCTGGTGGCGGCGGCGGATGCGGCGCTGTATGCGGCCAAGGCATGCGGCAGAAACCAGGTGATTCATTATGAACCGGCACTCGGTAAAGCGGCGGTTCAGGAGTGAACATGGACATGAGATCGCACGACAACCCTATCCCGGAATTGCACAAGGAAACAAAAAAGTTGATCAAAGTTTTGGTGGTTGAAGACTCTCCCGTGGTGCGCGAGTTTCTGGTTTACCTGCTCGGCACGGATACTGATATACGGGTGGTCGGAACCGCGAACAACGGTGAGGAGGCGCTTGAGGCCGTGAAACGCTATCGCCCCGATGTGATCACGATGGACATCCATATGCCAAAAATGGACGGACTGGAAGCGACGCGCCGTATCATGGAAACGGAACCGGTACCCATCGTGATCGTGAGCGGAAGCACTGATCCGCACGAGAATACCAAGACGTTCAGAGCGATGGAAGCAGGGGCATTGGCCGTACTGCGCCGGCCTGCCGGCATCGGCCACCCGGATTATGAGACTACAGCGAGGGAACTGGTGCAAACGGTGAAAGCGATGTCGGAAGTCAAGGTGGTGCGACGCTGGCCGCAAAAGCGTCGCGAGCCAACGTTGCCATTAGTGGCGAAGCTGCTGGTGGAAAAAGTGGCGAAAGTCAAAGTGATCGCCTTAGGTGCCTCGACCGGCGGCCCGCCCGTGTTGCAGACGATACTGGCGATGCTGCCCAGGGATTTTCCGCTACCGGTCTTGATCGTTCAGCACATGGCGACCGGTTTTATTGCCTCCTTCGCCGAATGGCTGGCACAGACGTCCGCCCTACCTGTTCATGTGGCCAGGCAGGGCGAGCTTATGCTGCCGGGCCACGTCTACGTCGCGCCCGACGAATGCCAGATGAAGGTGGATCATGGCGGAAAAATCGTCCTGACCCAGGATGCACCGGAAAACGGGCTGCGTCCCTCGGTCTCCTATCTGTTCCGTTCGTTAGCAACAGTATATGGTGGTGATGCTGTTGCAGGGCTGCTTACCGGCATGGGTCGCGATGGCGCCGAAGAACTGCGGCTGTTGAAAGATAAAGGGGCGATGACCTTTGCCCAGGACAAGGACAGTTCAGTGGTACACGGCATGCCGGGCGAGGCGATCAAGCTGGATGCGGCGACGTATATTCTGGCGCCGGACAAGATTGCCGCAGTGTTAGTATCTTTAGTAAACAGCAAAAACAAGAAAGAGAGTCAATGATGAAATCCAAAAAGAAAAATATCAACATTCTCATCGCTGAGGACAGCCGCACCCAGGCTGACCAACTCGGTTTTCTGCTTGAAGAAAACGGTTTTCAAGTAACTATTGCTGCCAACGGCAAGCAGGCGCTGCTGGCGGCACAGTCACAAAAACCCACGCTGATCATCAGCGACATCGTGATGCCGGAAATGGATGGCTACGAACTGTGCAAGGCAATCAAATCCGACGAGAAGTTGCAGGATATCCCGGTCATCCTGGTCACCACCCTTTCCGATTCGCAGGACGTGATTCGCGGGCTGGAGTGTGGCGCGGACAATTTCATCCGCAAACCCTATGACGAGCGCTATCTGCTGTCGCGCATCAATTATCTATTGATGAACCTTGATATACGCAAGGAAAACAAGATGCAGTTGGGAGTGCAAATCAATCTCGGCGGCAAGAAATATTTCATCAATTCGGAGCGGCAACAAATTCTGGACCTGTTGATTTCGACTTATGAGCAGGCGGTTCATATCAACAATGAGCTCAAACAGCGCGAAGCGGAATTGGAAGCTTCCAACCAAGTTCTGAACGCGTTCGGCCACATCGTGGCGGGCCTTAATCATGCGGTGACCGAACATGAAGTGTCGGAAGCCGCGCTGGAACGCGCCCTGGAATTGCCCGGAATCCAGGCCGGTTGGATATCCCTGTGGGATGAAGAGTCCGGCTTCCGGCTCGCCGCCGTACGCAATCTGCCGCCAGCCCTGCTCCGTGAAGGAGCGATGGAGGGTTTGTGCGACTGCCGGCGCCGCTTTCTCGCGGGAGAGCTGGATCACGTCAGCAACATACTTGAATGCGAGCGGTTGAAGGTAGCCAAGGGCGATACGTGCGGCTTGCGCTACCATGCCAGTGTGCCGTTGTGGTCCGGCGACCGCGGCATTGGAATCATGAATCTGGTCGGGGCGGAGCAAGGTCTGTTCAGCGAATCGGAGCTGAAGATGCTATACGTTGTCGGCAACCAGGTGGCGATAGCGCTGGAACGCGCCAGGCTGCACGAACATCTCGAACAGTTGGTTGACGAACGAACCACCGCGCTGACCGAGGAAATCGCCGAGCGAAAACGTATCCAGATTGAGCAGGCGCGGCTGGTGGCGATTATTGAAGCCACTCCAGATATGGTAGGTACTGCGAGCCCCGATGGCCGTATACGTTATATGAATGCGGCGGGACTCAAGATGTTGGGGTATGAAAACATGGATGACCTATCCATGCAACGAATCGAAGACCGCCATCCTGAGTGGGCAGGTAAGCTGGTGTTAAATGAGGGCATCCCGCATGCCATCAGCCATGGTAGCTGGAGCGGGGAAACGGCGTTCAAACGGCGTGATGGAAGCGAGGTTCCTGTTCTGCAAGTGATCATCTCGCACAAGAAACCGGATGGGTCGTTGGAATATATATCCACCGTCGGACGCGACATTACCCAGCGTAAGGAATACGAGGCCAGGATCAAACGGCTCAACCAGCTTTACGCTGTGCTCAGCGGCATTAATACCACCATCGTGCGTGTCCGTGAGGAAGAAGAACTGTTCAGGGAAGCATGCCGCATCGCGGTGGAACTTGGCAGGTTTGTTTTCGCGTGGATCGGCAAGCTCGATGCAGACAGCATGCAGGTGACACCGGTCGCCCAGGCAGGCCGCGACGACGGCTATCTGGCGCAAATCAATTTGACCACACGTGCAGATTCCCTGAAAAGTTGTGCATTAACCGCACAGGCACTGACCGAGGCGAAGCCGGTGGTCTGTAACGACATCGCCGGAGACAAACGCATGGCGGACTGGAGTAACGAGGCACTGAGCCGTGGCTATCGTTCAGCAGTCGTGCTTCCCCTCATGATGGGGGAAAAGCCGGTCGGCGTGTTCGTGCTTTACGCCCCGGATCCAGATGTGTTCGATGATGAAGAGATGCGGCTGTTGATTGAAATTGCCGGCGATATTTCATTTGCCATCGACAACATCAAAAAAGAGGAGAAACTTAATTATCTGGCTTACTATGACGCCGTTACCGGTCTGCCGAACCGTTCACTGTTTTACGACCGTCTGAATCAGCATATACAGGACACCGAAAACGGTCAAAAAGTGGCTGTGCTGGCGATCGATCTGGAACGCTTCAGGACCATCAACGAGACGTTCGGGCGGCACCTCGGCGATGCTCTGCTGAAAATGGTGGCTGAACGCCTGATATCCAAGGGAATGGAGGTGGGTCATCTGGCGCGTATCAGTGCTGACTGCTTCGTCAAAATTTTGCCCGATATAAAAGATGAGGCAGATGTCGTACATTTTATTGAGAAACAGATCTCCGCAGCCCTGAGCGAACCATTCAAGCTGGAAGGCAAGGAACTGCGTTTGTCGGCCAGAGTGGGTATCGCCATTTTTCCGAATGACGGGAATGATGCCGATATCTTGTTCCGCAACGCCGAAGCTGCCCTGAAAAAAACCAAGCTTTCCGGCGAGAAGTATTCGTTCTATACCCCAGAGCTCAATGCACGGGTTGCCGAAAAACTTACACTTGAGAACAAGCTCCGCCAGGCACTGGAGCAGGAGCAACTGGTGCTGCATTACCAACCCAAAATCGATCTCAAAAGCAACCGGATCCATGGGCTGGAGGCGCTGATGCGCTGGAACGATCCGGAGACCGGCCTGGTGCCGCCATGGAAATTCATTCCATTGCTTGAAGAAACCGGAATGATCATTGAAGCGGGTGCATGGGCATTGTCGAAAGCGATGGCGGACTATCGTGACATGCAAAAAAATAATCTGTCCCCTCCCAGGATCGCTGTCAATGTATCGCAGGTTCAACTGCAGAGAAATGATTTCGTCAGCACGATAGAGCGTGTGTTGAGCGATTCTGGAGGAGTGCCCGACGGGTTGGAGATAGAAATTACCGAGAGCCTGATCATGCTCGACGTAGAGGTTAATATCCAAAAGCTCCGCGCCATCAGGGATCTGGGGGTGGAAGTGACGATTGACGATTTTGGCACCGGGTATTCCTCGCTCAGCTATATCGCCAAGCTACCGATCAGTGCTTTGAAAATAGACCGGGCATTCATCATCAACATGACCAGCAATGCCGACGATCTGAGCATCGTCTCCGCTATCATTTCGCTGGCGCATTCCCTGAATTTGCGGGTCGTTGCAGAAGGCGTGGAAACGGAAGAGCAGGCGAAACTGCTGCGCTTGCTCAAATGCGACGAGATTCAGGGTTTCCTGTTCAGCCCCGGGGTGCCGATTGACCAGATCGAGGAATTTTTACGTGATAAAAAATCGTTGTGAGCATCACGGACAATAGCAACTGGTTGCTTATACTGCACTGGAAAGGTGCGCATACTTCTGCACCATCACCGGCGATGCCCATCCACCCAACTCCTGTAACGCATGCAACGGCGTGCCTTCTTGAATGTGTCAGCTTGCCACCCGCAATAAGGTTGGTATGCCGATTTCTACCGGGGATGCACAGATAGCTGCCATTGCGTTCCGTCATGGCTTGGCCTTGGCGACCCGTAACACTAAAGATTGTCGCAAAACAAGTGAGTTGGTCTTGCTTGATCCATGGGCTGAGGGTTGCCACTTGGCTTATCCATGTTTACGGCAGCGGGTGAAATGTATGATTCGCCCCGAAACAACCTGAAACATTAAATATTGGTGACAAGACATCCACAGAAAGGGCGTGAATTGGTCATAATGCAAGCGTCGTCAACAATTTTCGTGTGCGCCAGACGCTTGGTTGCACCGCAATATCATTCTATAGAATAATCAATTATCCTGTAAAATCGCCGTCCGCCCCAATGAGGTGGTTGATGGCGACTGACGATTCGATAGAACCACATGATTCACCGGAATGAGGCTCGTTTGTTTCTGAAGCATCAAAAATACAGAAATCGCCACAGAAAAAATGAATCGGCTGGCAGTCATATGGCGCGAATACGAGTAATCAGGGGGTATGCAGTTGAATAAGCCGATCGTCTTGGATGCAACCACCGTCCGCAGTTTGTGCCAGCCCGCATCATCCGGCTGCGGCCTGACGGGACTAGGCCCCGGGGGAATGAATCTTGCTGTTCTGTCCTGATCCCCAGATAATATGCCCCGGATAATACGAATGACCCGTCAATCAAGCATTACAAAGGTATCGTTATGGCCGGCAATCTGACCCAAACCCATTGGATTCGCCAAACCCATTGGATTCGAAAGATGGGCGCAATCCTTGCGGTGCTGATCCTGCCCGTGCTGGCGGCCTGTACTTTCGCGCCGGGCATGAGCATCAAAAATGACGTTGCGCAATCGGGCATTACCCCGATCATCAAGGAAATCACCCCCGAGCTGATCAAGGAAGAGCGGGCGGCGCGGGATAGCTATATCGACCAGCAAATCAAAATCCTGTTTGCCAACCCCCAGCCGTACAAGATCGGGATCAACGATGTGATCTCGGTCGTGATGCTGGGCCAGAGCGACTTGAAACAGAACGTTTCCGTGGTGATGGCGCCGATCCCCAACACCGCAGCGGATAGCCTGGTGTCTTCCGGATTCGCGGTCGACTCGGATGGCGAGATATTCCTGCCCTATGTCGGCGCGGTCAAGGTGGTCGGCCTGGATGAGCGCGAGCTGCATGACCTGCTGGTGCAGCGCTATGAAAAGTACATCAAGAAGCCCGAACTGATTGCCCGGGTCGAATCCTACCGCAGCAAGCGCCTGTATATCGACGGCGAAGTCAAAAACCCCGGTGTGCTGCCGATCATCGATATCCCGATGACCTTGCCCGAGGCGCTGAGCCGCGCCGGCGGCGCAACCAGCATGGGCGACACCGGCGCTGTCACGATCAGCAGGGCGGGGGAAAACTATCTGGTCAACGTGCCGCAGTTGGCCGCGCACGGTGTAGACCCGTCGCGCATCCTGCTGAAAAGCGGTGACATGGTGCGCGTCCCGCCGCGCGAAGAAAGCCAGGTCTTTGTGCTGGGTGACGTGACCAAGCCCACCGCATTGCTGCCGCACAATGGCCGAATCACCCTCAACGAAGCGCTGGGCGTGGCGGGCGGCGTCAGCACCTCGGGCGGCGATCCGCGCCAGATCTACGTGATACGCAATACCGGCGATGCCCATCCGCTGGTGTTTCATCTGGACGCAGCCTCGCCGGTGAGCCTGGCGCTGGCGGCGGGCTTCGCGTTGCAGCCCCACGATGTGGTCTATGTCGACGCCACCGCACTGACGCGCTGGAATCGCGTGGTCAACCTGATCCTGCCTTCCGCGCAACTGGTTGTGGATAGCAAATACCTCAGCGTCATCAAATGATCAAACGCATCCTTATTCTCTGCATCGGCAACATCTGCCGCAGCCCGATGGCAGAAGGCCTGATGAAGCGTGCGCTGCCCGGCTATGAAGTCACCTCCGCCGGGCTGGGCGCGCTGGTCGGCCACCCTGCCGACTCGCATGCCGTCGCGCTGATGCTGGAGCAGGACATCGACATCACCGCACATCGCGCACGCCAGCTGGAAAGCGGGATGATCGCCGCAGCAGACCTGGTGCTGGTGATGGACACCGAACAGAAAGACCATGTGGTGATGCAATTTCCGCTGTACCGCGGCAAGACTTTCCGCCTCGGCGAAGCCGGCCAATACGACATCGCCGACCCGTATCGCCAAGGGCTGGGCACCTTTCGCGAGGCTGCCGGGCTGGTAGAGCAGGGCGTCGACGCGTGGGCCGAGCGCATCAAGGCCATCACCGATAAAAAGGTAGCCTCGCAATGAATTTATGTTGCAATGACAGGGTATTACGGCGAAGCACGGGGATTCAAGATACCGTTATTGCGATAACCAATGACTTGGCAGCTTGCTGGCTTATAACCAGCCACTTTGCCACCGTACTTTGGTGGCTTAGTGGATTGGCTAGTTGTTTCACCAGTCAGATGGCTATAACCAATCACTTGCTGCGCTGTTCGCAGCTTAGTGAGATGGCTAGTAGTTTCACCAGTAGTTCCATCAGCGCAGCGAAGCAATCCAGCCGCCTCTAATCCAACAATGTTTTTACACAAATGCCTTTTAACCCGCTGGATCGCCGTGCTGCGCTCGCGATGACGACCACTACCGCTACCGCTCTCCCGTCTTTGCGAGTGAAGCGAAGCAATCCAGCCGCCTCTAATCCACCGCATCTGGCGCGTTTAGCTTGCGTTTTGCTGCTGGTGTTCAGCGCGCAGGCCGAATTTGTATCGCAGGCCTGGGCAGCGCAGACCGAATTGGCAACGCAGTCCCAGGTAATTCAGAAATGGTCCGCACCGGACAAAACTCCCTCATCGGTATTCAAGTCGGCAAAAAAGGACCTGGTCAATTTTGGCGACGCCACCACCACGCCGGATTTCTGGCACAGCATGTTGCTGGTCGGCGGCATCAGTCTGGTCTCCGCCGTTGCGGACAAACCGCTGGACCGCTACGCACTCAACCATGGCCAGAGCGGGATCATGCGGGACGTGAAAAACGTAGGCAACGTGCTGCCGTTTGCCGCGATCGCCTATTCGGCCACGATGTTTCTGGCCAGCGACCCGGACAGCAAGCCTGCCCGCACCGCCTACAGTTCCCTGGCCGCAGGCGGGTTGGGCGCGATGACGGCACTGGGCCTGAAATATATGGTCGGCCGTGCCCGGCCCAGCGCGGAGCAAGGCTCGGCGAGCTTCACGCCGGTCAACATCCACAACGGCGACACGTCCTGGCCGTCCATGCATACCACGGTGATGTGGGCGGTGATCACGCCCTATGCCAAGGCCTATGATGCGCCGTGGCTGTATGGCGTGGCCGCCGTGACCAACGCCTCGCGCGTGATCGGCCGCGATCACTGGCTTTCCGACACCGTCGCCGGCTCGTTGCTGGGTTATGCGATCGGGAATTTCATCTGGACATCGCATCAGGGTGAGCAGGGCGGGGCGCAATGGCTGATCGCACCGAATAGGGTTGCGGTGAACTGGAAGTTTGATTGATTCAAGAGGCAAGGAGCAAGACGGATTCGTAGGGTGTGCTTGCGCACCACACGCTTATTGAATGGTGCGGAAGCCCATTGACATAACGTACGTAACTTGCGTATGATTTATCCATGAAAGCCACCTTCATTGAATTACCTCCATTCGAGCGGCATCGGCAGAATTATCTGAACGACGAGAATTTTCGCGAGTTTCAAAAGATGTTGATGAAAAACCCGGAAGCTGGCGACGTGATCGAAGGTACGGGTGGATTGCGTAAGGTACGTTATGCCGATGAAAAGCGAGGTAAAGGAAAACGTGGTGGACTTCGCGTGATTTACTACTGGTGGCAACCAGGAAAGCAATTCTGGCTGCTCACTGTGTATAACAAAGACGAGATGGATGATCTAACCGCGGCACAACGCAAAACGCTGAAGGAACTGCTTAAGCAGGAACTGGACGCAAGGAGAATCAAATGAAACGTAACTTGTTTAATGAACTAAAAGAGGGGTTCGCCGCTCTCGAGTCTGCACGTGAGGGCAAGATTACCTTGCGCCAGCATGTGGTGGAAAGAAAACCTGCGCCAACCATTACGCCGGAAGAGTTGCTCAGTCTGCGGGAGAAATTGAATTTATCGCGAACCGTATTTGCCAGATACTTGCGCACGAACGAACGCACATTGGAAAACTGGGAACAAGGTCGAGCCAGCCCGAATGCCCAAGCTGCAATTTTGATCCGCATGGTTGAGCGTTATCCGGATACAGTCGAACGTTTGTCTGTCATTTGATCGCCAGATAAGGCAGTTCGTAGGGTGCGCTTGCGCACCACGCGTATTTTGTATGGTGCGTAAATGCACCCTACATGGTTCTGTGTGAATTGGCGGTTTGATTATCCTGGTGTAATTGAATTTTGTAGGGTGCGCTTGCGCACCGATTGGTGGTGATGGTGCGCAAGCACACCCTACCAGGCTACCGTAGCATTGCCTCGTGAATTCATGTGGACATCGCATCAGGGTGAGCATGGCGGGGCGGTGTGGTCGGTGATGCCGAATCATGTTGCGGTGAACTGGAAGTTTGATTAAAAGGTTATCGTGTTGATGGTTTCATGATCGTGTTGATGATTTTATGTAGGAGCGGGCCATGCCCGCGATTGTTCTTTGTTCGCGGGCGTGGCCCGCTCCTACAAATCTACCGTAGCATTGCCTCGTGAATTCATCTGGACATCGCACCAGGGTGAGCAGGGCGGGGCGCAATGGCTGTTCGCACCCAATAGGGTAGCGGTGAACTGGAAGTTTGATTAATGGGTTATCGTGTTGATGATTTCATGATTGTGTTGATGATTTTATGTAGGAGCGGGCCATGCCCGCGATTGTTCTTTGTTCGCGGGCAGCACCCGCAAGGGGTACGCCGTGGTTGTAAGGGGCTAATAACAAAGTCAGGCAATTTGCTACTCAACAAGTTGAGTGCAAAGTTGACACAGCCCCAACAACACACGCAGGGCCCGCTCCTACATACTTCGTAATTTGACCAAAGGGTAATCATGCGCTCCTTTCTGCAACTGGCTGTCTCAATCAAGAACAAATGGCTCACGTTTTTCCTGCTGGGATTGACGGGTTTATTCTCGACTGCGATCTATGCGGAACCGTCCGTGCCCTATATGCCGAGCTGGCAGGCGCGCAGCCAATTGGAGCGGCTGGTTGATGAAGCGGGACTGCAGATCACCACCACCCATTGGCCTTTGCCTGCGGGGGCGGTGCAGCATGCGCTGGATGATTTACCCGGCAATCTCTCGCCTTCATTGCTGGCATCAAAACAATACATCGCGAACGAACTTGAGCGGTTACAGGGACAGGGCCGGGTCGAGGCGCAGTTGCGCAACAAGGCCGAGGCGCCGGTGGGCTTTGGCGACAACTACACGCCGGGCAGCTCGATCAGGCTGTCGAGCGCGGCCACCAATTTCGGTACGGAAAATTTTCCGGTCGCGGCCAAGGCGGGTATCCGTGTTGAGGAAAGCCCCAATTCACTGCAAACCTCGTTTAGCGGTATAGGCAAGGAAGGGCGGGTTCAGGCCAAGCTGGATGATACGGCGCTGGTCACGCAGATTTTCGGGCTGAATGTGCAGGCCTTCGCGCACCAGAACTGGTGGGGGCCGGGCTGGCAATCGAGCCTGATCAACGGCAACAATACGCCGCCGTGGATGGGCGTCGGCATACAACGCAGCGAAGTGACACCGTCGAAATCTCGGTGGCTGTCGTGGATGGGACCGTGGACGTTTGAGACGTTCCTGGCCAAGGCACAGGATCCGGTGCTGATGGCGAACCAGCCGGATGGTTATTACTTCATCGGTTCCCGATGGACCCTGAAACCCTGGTCGTGGATGGAGATCGGGCTGACCCGGGATGTACAGACGGGTGGTACGGGCAGGCCTTCCGGACTCCATGACCTGTATATTGCCGCGCTGTCACTGGGTGATGTGCATAGTCTGACGGGTACGCCGCAACCGGATCAGAGCGGTGCGATGGCGGGTTACGATGTCAGGTTCAATTGCCCCAGCGGGATTCGCTGTGCTTCCTACCTTCAATGGATAGGAAGAGATGCCTCGGGGCAAAGCCACCTGCCTAATGATTTCATGACATTGGAAGGGGTGGAATGGTGGAGTGCTTCGGGTCGTCACCGGTTGTTCATTGAAAACATGCAAACCTATACGCACAGCTTCCCCTGGAATGATTTTAAAGAAGTGGGCAGTAGTTATCGCAATCATTTATACCCGCAGGGTTTCACCAACGGAGGTCGCTGGATCGGTTCCAGTTTTGGCGGCGATGCCCGCATCCTCACTATCGGTTGGCTGGATGTGGCCGCCTCGCGGCTGCTGAAGTTTTATACCGGCGAGACCAGCACCGCGCTCGGCGCTTATGACCCGAACACCAATGCCACCGGCAACCTGATCGGCCCGCACGGCAGCCTGGTGGGCTTTAGCGCGCAACAGAGTTTCAAGTGGAACGCCTGGAGCATCACGCCGGAACTGGCGTATACCCATTTGGCGCATGGGCTGTCGATCGGGGTGAACAAGACCACCGATATTCGCGGCGGCGTGACGTTGAGCCGGTCGTTGGGAAACTGAATAGCAATAACCTGAAAGAACCCTGCCTCCACTCAACAACCTATCCTCTCCAAAAGCCCACACAAATGACACGATCCGAACTGATTTCCAATCTCGCTGACAAGCATCCACAGCTCACCACTTCTGATGTTGAACTTGCCGTCAAAACGCTTGTTGACGCCATCATTAACCAATTGGCTCTGGGCGATCGAGTGGAGATCAGGGGGTTTTGTACTTTCAGCGTTCGTACCAGGCCGCAAAGATTGGGACACAATCCAAAGACGGGTGAAAAAGTTCATGTGCCGGAAAAAAGTGTAGTGAATTTCAAGATGGGCACTGAAATACGGGAGAGGGTGAATGCCGGGAAAGTGGAGTTGAAATCCTCCCCGCCTTAAAGGACGGGGTTTTACGACGCAACTGATAAAATTGGTCGCGATCCAGCCATCATGGATATGCACTTTATTTGTGTAAAGTAATGCCTTACACTTTGCTGCATGATTGAATCGTTCATGCACAAGGGGTTGGAAGAGCTTTTCGAGAAAGGCAAGAGTGCCAAGTTCAAGCATCGTTGGCGGGTCGAGTATTGCGACGTCTAGATGCGATCATTACCGCGAAAACCCTTGAAGCACTGAACTTGCCTGGCTTTGACTTTCATCCATTGAAAGGCAAGCCCAAGCGATACAGCGTGCATGTAAATGGACCTTGGTGCATTACCTTTGAATGGGAAGGCGAGAATGCATTGCGGATCAATTTGGAAAATTATCACTAAGAGACATCATGCGTACACGCAAACCAACTCATCCCGGCGCGATCTTGCGCGAAGACGTTCTGCCTGACTTGGGTATGTCGGTTAGCGCCTTCGCCCGGAGCCTTGGAGTATCGCGCCAGACTCTTCATGCTGTGCTTGCCGAGCGTAGTGCTATCTCTCCCGAAATGGCGCTTCGCTTGGGTGCATTGCTTGGCAATGGCGCCCAGTTGTGGGTGGACATGCAATCGAAATATGATCTATGGCAGGCTGAAGATAAGCTTCACGACATTCTGAAAGGAATGCATCGCATCGACAGCGCTGCAATTGCCTAAACTATCTCTGCAATCGGCTGCACTTCGGTCATTGGCATTTTTGATGCTGTACTGGCAAGTCGGCCAACGGACTGTTTTTAGTCGCACAACCAAACAACTTCGCCAGCAGACAAATCAATCAAGTTTGTAGCTTAAAGCGACGGCAAGGACAGGTCGGCACTATCTATAACTGAAGCGACCGCTTTGCCGACGTCCGAAGTATTCGCCTTGCCGCCCATATCAGGCGTGCGCGGACCTTCCGCGAGCACGGTTTCAATAGCCTGGATGACAGCCGCTGCAGCATCCCGATAACCCAGGTGTTCAAGCATCATGGAGCCTGCCCAAATCTGGCCTATCGGATTGGCGATTCCCTTGCCGAATATGTCCGGTGCCGAGCCATGAACCGGTTCGAACAGTGACGGGAATACCCGTTCCGGGTTCAAGTTTGCCGATGGGGCGATGCCGATGGTACCGGTGCACGCCGGTCCCAGGTCCGAGAGGATATCGCCAAACAGATTGGACGCCACCACGACATCGAACCAGTCCGGGTGCAGCACAAATTGTGCTGTCAATATATCAATGTGATATTTGTCCGAGCGGATATCCGGGTAAGACGCTGCCATCTCTGCAAAGCGCTCATCCCAGTAAGGCATCGAAATCGAAATGCCGTTCGATTTGGTTGCCGATGTGACATGCTTTTTTGCCCGGGTCGCGGCCAGCTCAAATGCGTACTTCATGACCCGGTCGATGCCCTTGCGGGTGAATACACTTTGCTGCACAACGAATTCGCGCTCGGTGCCGGGGAACATGCGGCCACCGACCGCCGAGTATTCGCCCTCGGTATTTTCGCGGACGATGTAGAAATCGATGTCGCCGATGTTTCGATTCGCCAATGGTGACTTGATGCCGGGCATCAGCCTGGCCGGACGCAGGTTGACGTATTGATCGAATTCCTGCCTGAACTTGACCAGCGATCCCCACAGCGAGACATGATCCGGAACGGTGGCCGGCCAGCCGACCGCCCCGAAGAAAATGGCCTGTTTCCCTTCGAGCATTTCTTTCCAGTTGTCGGGCATCATCTTGCCGTGCCTGACATAGTAGTCACAGCTCCATTCGAACTCGTCCCATTGGAACGGGATACCGAACTTGCGTGAGACCGCGTCAAGGACCCGGAGTCCTTCGGGCATGACCTCTTTTCCGATTCCATCTCCCGGGATGACGGCAATTTTGTTGATTTTCATATTCTTTCTTTTAAACCCCTGTAGGTGCCAAGCGGCACGTCACGATTTCCAGCAAAGCGCCAATTTGATGCGTTTGTCGAACCCAGCCAAGCTGACTTTGAGGATGACAAATGGGTATCGGCAAACCCTTGTGTGTATGCGCGGTCAGCGATATCCCAACCCCGGACAAAATGCCATCCGGGGAAATATCCACCAGTAGTCACGGTATAGGATATTTCAAGGAATGGGCGTGGCTTCTGCTTTCGGCGTAACATCTTGTAACAGCTTGTATCAGCGATTGACATCGGAATTTGATTATTGCACGATGCCTGACCTAATTAAACTTACAACAAGGGAGAAAATACATCATGTCATCCAGTCATTCAGTTTTCCTATCCCGTCTTTCCCGCCTTTTCATGGTTTTGATGTTTTCTGCTCCCATGGGAGCCTTCGCAGCCCAGGATATCGTTTTGGGTGCATCGGTGCAATTGACCGGCCCGGTTGCCAATACCGGCCGCTATTACCGTGATTCCTATGAATTTGCGATTGATAAAATCAACGCCGCCGGCGGCGTAAAAATTGCAGGCCAGATGCACAAGCTGGCGCTCAAACTCTACGACAACCAGTCAGACGTGAATCTGAGCATGCGCCAGTACACGCAGCTGGTTACCGAAGACAAGGTCAATCTGTTGTTGGGACCATTCGCCAGCAATTTCGCCCTGGCTGACTCGGCTATATCCGAGAAGTACAAGGTGCCCATGGTCGAGGGGGGCGGCGCATCCGACCAGATTTTTGCGCGTAACTTCCAATACATTTTCGGCACGCTGGCACCGGCAAGCAATTACTTTGGCAGCACCATCAGCATGTTTAAGGTGCTCAAGCCGGCGCCCAAATCCGTGGCACTGCTGTACGCCGACGACGCCTTTGATGTGTCCGTGGCAGATGGCACACGGCCGATGTTGAAGGCGGCGGGATTGAATATCGTGCTGGATGAGCGCTACAGTACCAACGCCACGGACTTCAGCTCGCTGTTGTCCCAGATCAAGAGCAACAAGGCCGACGTGGTACTGGTGTCCGGACACGAAACCGAGATCCTCAATTTCGTGCGCCAGGCCAAGAGCCTGAAGGTTGCGCCGAAGATGTACTCGTTCACCGTGGGCGTGCCGAGTGAAGACTTTCGCAAAGCACTGGGCAAGGATG
>Ga0307375_10001419_pt1 | contig 26295 bp, 61 predicted proteins | sample TR1MG_FD_202531 | JGI IMG/M metagenome (GOLD analysis project Ga0307375, IMG submission 202531) | Soil microbial communities from Risofladan, Vaasa, Finland - TR-1 | ecosystem: Environmental > Terrestrial > Soil > Coastal area > Acid sulfate soil | place: Finland: Risofladan, Vaasa | collected...
ACTGTGGGCGTGTTCACGGTCATCGCGGGGTACATGGACTCGGCGACGTTCGCTGAGCAGATCGTGGACTTCGCGATCAAGGACAACCCGTACCGCTTCGGCAGCAACGCGCTCGGCTTCAATGCCTACGGCGGCAAGGTGACTCGTCCGTACACGCTGGCGAGCATCGACACCACGCAGGCCGCGTAAGAAAGGGGGGACGACATGGTTGACACGGCAGTGGCCGTGACCCCACTCGTGGGGAACACGGTTTCCGCAGACATCATCGCTGCAACCGGAACCTCGGTGGCGACTGGCAACACGGCGGTCATCGCTGCGAAGGGCGAGACTCGCGATCTCATCATCGTCATCTCAGGCGATGGCACGCACTCGGCCACGGTGACGCTCGAGACCGGCAATGAGCCGCCCTCAGAGTCGGCGGGCCTGGCGGTGCCGAGTGGGATCAGCGTGGTGGCCACCGCGGCCTACATGCTCATGCTCACGGCGGGCCAGTTCGTGAAGTCCGACGACGGCGCGGTGGAACTGGTTGTTTCAGGTACGGGTCCGGTGCTGATCAGCGCCTTCCGCCCTGACCTGACGATCTAAGGGAGGGTGGCATGAGTCTCGATTCGCAGAGCCATCCCTACCTGGGCACGGGAAACGCCACCACGGGCAACGGCATCTTGTCGCTGCCGCAGTCCGGTGACACGGCGTGGCAGCACGTCTCGCGGGCGACGGCGGCGCTTCCCGCGACGACGGGAGCGGCGATCTTCACGATCGCTACGGGTCGTGTCCTGCTGATGAACATCGTCGGCGAAGTGACGACGGTCATCCAGACGCAGGCGGACGCCACGAAACTGGTCCACAACCCAACGGATACGGGAGCGTCCACGGACCTGTGCGCAACGCTCGACATCACCGCTGACGCGGTGGGGACGATGTACAGCATCACCGGGACGCTGGCGGACGCGCTGACGGAGGGGCTCAACCTGAGCCTCATGCAGGTGAAGCCGATCGTGCTCAAGCCGGGCGCGATCGAACTCAACTGCGCGGCGACGAACACGGGTTCGATCAAGTGGGACATGTGGTACATCCCGCTCGAGGCGGGCGCGAAGGTGACTGCGGCGTGATGAAGCGAGGCCGTGCCGGGTAACTGCTCGGTACGGCCTCTCCGGGAGGAAGATTCATGGCAACAGTGACCCCTAGCAAGAACATCACTGCCGGTGGGCGCAACTTCGACGCAGGCATCACCTACTCGGTGGATGACGACCTCGCTGCGCTCATGGCGGCAGAGGAATCCCCGGAGACCGCACAGGAAGCCGCTCCTGAGCCCGCCGCCGTGGCACCCGAGCCCGTGGTCACTGCAGAACCTGAGCCTGCTCCTGAGGCTGCTGTGGACGAGACGGTGGCACCTACGGGGTAGCCGAGAAAGCCAAAGACTGCCAAGGCGGTAGACAGCCGCCCCCAGAGAGGAAAGGCAGCACATGACCACAACGACTGCGTGGATCGAGAAGCAGAACAACCCGACCGTCCGGTCGGGTATCGCCACGATCGATGCAAGCGAGACGGCATCCCTGACGGTCCCCTGTGGGGGTCGGGCGATGGTCCGTCTCGGCGTCCCCACCATCGACACCGCTACGCTCACCTTCACGGTGCAGCCTTATCCGGGTGCGATGTTCCGCGCGCTGAAGTCTCCGGCCGGCAACGCGGTGACGGTGGCTTCATCGACGGGTGGGTTCGTGGTGAACATCCCGGAACTCTCCGGGTGCTACGCCTTCACGATCGTGGCCGGAGCCTCGCAGACCTCGGGGGCAGTGGCGATCGACGTCCAGTGTGTCGGACTTGACCCGACTGCTGCGGGGGCGCTGGGGGCAGCGTGACGACGACCGCCGTCAGCGAAATCTACGCCCGCGCGCTTCGTAGGATCGGCGCACGGACTGGCACGCTCGGCACCGTGACGGTCGGCGGCTCGACTACCACTGCAGTCCTGAACGGGCTCGTGAACACCACGGGGGACCCGGAGGGCTTCCCGGTCGGTGACAGGCTCATCTTCCCTGCCTCGGCTGCTGGGTCGCAGGAGATGCTGGTCACGACCTGGGCCGACTCGACCGGGCTCGCCACGTTTACGAACCTGGCAGTGGCTCCCACGGAGGGGGATGCGTACTGGGCGGTGAACCGCGAGGACTACACCCAGAACGAACTGGACTATGCGTGGGCTGAGACGCTGCGGGAGACGCGCCGGACGTATCGGCAGGTCATCCCCATCACCCCGAACCTCGACCTCTACCCGCTCACGCAATGCGACTGGCTGCGTGGCGACGGGGATATCGATGCGGCGTGGATCTCGCAGTCCCCGATCTGGCTGCACAACGAGGACTTTTCGCTGTGGCAGTTGGGGTCGAGCGCGGTCCCGGACGGCTACTCCATCGAAGGAACCGCCCCTGTCATCGCACGGTCCACGGGCGGTCTGCGGTCGCCGTACGCCTGCACGGTCACGGCGGGGGTGGACACGGCGCGCCTGGTGCAGCAGATTCCCTACTCGCTGTCTCAGTGGCTCACCCGCCGAACGGCAGCGGTGTTCACCCCCATCCGTGCCTCTACGTGGCTCACGACCACCGATGCAAACTCGGTGCGGCTGTTCATCCGCTACACGGAGACCTCATCGGGATCGCCCGTCACGACCTACACGTACAGTTCGTATGCGACTGCGGACGGGAACCCCGAGTTCCTGTACTGCTCCCTGACGCCCACGGCGACCATGGGCGGCTTCACGTGGGGCATCGAAGTCCTGACTACCAAGTCGTTCACGGCTTCCACGTCAGTCCTGATGCAGAACACGACGGACTCGCCTAGTCAGTATTCGATCCGCGACATGGGTTCGCAGACGTACATCGAGATGCCGCTGAACATGGCGGTGCGCAACGTCGGCGGTGTGCCCACGATCGAACTGACGCAGCCCATTCAGGTGCTGATGCAGCTCATCGTGTACGTCCGCCGGCCGATGCCTCAACTCGTCGCCTATACGGACCCCATCGAGGACCAGTACGTCAGAGGACTGGAGTGGGGCCTGTTGGCGTGGCTCACCCGTACGTCGAAGCCCGGTCAGGACCGCTCGCGGCTGGACCCGATCATGGTGGACTCGCAGCGAGAGTGGGCACGATTCGTCGCCAACCTGAGAGATGCGCCCGTGCCGAAGCCTCCAGTGCGGCAGGAAGTGTGGTCGGCATGAGTCCCATCTTCACCAACGCCAGCGACTACGTGGCGCATCGAGTCTTCTCGCAGCGGGTGGATGTGGGCGGCGTGACGACGTGGGAGGTGGTCGACAAGTGGGCCACCGGGCGCGTCGTGGCATCGCATGACACCAAGGAAGCGGCGCAGGAGATGGTTGGCGCCCTCCGCGAACAGCGGCTCGCTGAAGTGCAGGAGGCCCACCAGTGAGCGGCTACGTCTACCAGGACCAGGACCTTGTGGAGCCCATCTCCGATTCGGTCGGCGAGCAGTGGGGCAACGCGGCTCTGTACAACGTCCTCAACGTCACTGGGGGATCGTGCGCGCTCACGTACAGCGCCAGCGCACTGACGGTCGATCTCGCTGCTGGGACCATCACGCACTACGGGAGCACGGTCACTGTGGCTGCGGCTCCCGCAGGGTTCACGCTCGTTCCCGACATCACGAACCCGCTCTGGACGTGGCTTTGCATCTCTTCCACGGGGACTCCGGTGACGGTGACGGGAACGGCCAGCGCCACGCCAGCTGTTCCTGAGTACGGGGACCGGGTTCCTGTGGCGCTGGTGTACGTGCAGGCTGGGCTCACGATCGCCAACGATGCCTCGTACAAGTTGGAAAAGCGCATCGCAGGGTTCAGCGGTTTCAACGTCGGCCAGATGTGGGCTCAGGAGTAGAACATGGCAACGATTACCTACGTTGGTGCGCTCTCCGGCGAGACCACCGGCATCCCGGTCAGCATCACGGCCACGGCCACCGCGGGGACGCTCGTCCACACCTACTCGGGTGCGGGCTCCGACATCATCGAGTTGTGGGGGACGAACCAGTCCTCGGCCGCGGTGCTGGTGAACGTCGAGTGGGGCAATGCGACGACCACGAACGGGCTCGTGCAGTACATCCCCGCGTACTCGACCGTCCTGCTCGCCGACCGCATGGCGCTGAGCACGGGGACGGTCAAGGTGTTTGCGGCGACCACGGCGGTCATCGCCTGCTTCGGGAAGTACTGGAACGCGGTCTAATGCCGCAGGCACTTCCCCGCTACCAGCGCAAGCCGCGCGTCATCGGCCGCCCGTCCGGGCTGGCTCAGGATGCCATCGGCAACGGGTGGACGCTGCTCGGCTACAAGCGCCTCGGGACTGCGGCGGCGTCGATCACGTTCCCGTTCCCCACGGGGTTCAAGGAACTGTGGCTGATCTGTCAGATCATCAAGGCCACGTCCGGCACGGTCGGGTTGACCATCAACGCGGACGGCGGGACTGACTACGACAAGCAGTACCTACTCGGCAACTCCACAGGGGTCACGGGAGCGCGGGCTACGGGACAGACCAGCATCGTGCTCGCAGGCAGTCAGGCGATCCCTGACGCGGGAGCGGGGCTCTACTCGATTCGCGTCACGAAGGAACTGGCCGGAGCAAAGGCGCTCGTGAGCGCCGGGTGTGCGGTCTTCGCCGACCTCGCCACGGACGCGCTCGTGGTGTCCGGTGACGCGGGCATCTGGAGCAACACGGCTGACCTGATGACCAGCGTGACGCTCACCGCCAGCGCAGGGAACCTCGCCGCCAACTCCGTGTTCTGGCTTCTTGGGAGCCTCTGATGCTCGGCACGCTCGTCCCGCTGTCCGCATTCGCAGACGCATCCCCGCTGGAGTACGTCGGTGGCGCGGTGCTCGCGGCGGCAGCGGACTCGGTGACGATCCCGGTGAACCCGGTCTACACGATGCTGTTCATAGAGTTCTACGGCATCAACGACGGCAACGCGAAGTCGCTGTATCTGCGCTTCAACGGCGACTCGACCTCGACCACGTACTCCTACCAGTCCATCAACGCGACCAGCACGACCATAGCCGGGGCTCGCACGACGGGCGCGAATCAGATCGTGCTCAGTGCCGACACGCTGGATGCCTCGGTGTGGCAGGAGTTCACGGCCATCTGCGTGAAGTCCACGGCGGGCACGGCGGGCCAGGTGCTCGTGCAGTCGGCCTACGACCCGGCAGCGACGATCAAACTGGAACTCGACGGGGCGCAGTGGGGCAACACGTCCGCGCCGTTCACCAGCGTCAGCGTCGTCGCGTCGAGCAACAACCTCGCCGCTGGCACGACCATCGCGGTTTACGGGTTGAGGGGCTAATGGCTGTTCAGGGCTTCGAGGCCTACCCCACGTACATCGCTACCGGCACGGTGGCGAGCATCAGCGTGCCAGTGAGCCCGGACCACACGCGGCTCATGATCTGCGTCTACGGCGTGAACGATGCGAACTCGAAGAACATATTCCTACGGTTCAATACCGATGCTGGTACAAACTACGCAGAACAACGACTGGACTCAGACTCGTCTACTGTCAGCGGCGGACGTCTCACGTCGCAAACGAAAGTCGCTATTGCAGCCTACGCGGACACCGACGCATCTAGTGCTTGGCTGGCGACGATCATGGTCTCTAAGCCGACTGCCGGTGTCGTTGCAAGGGGAACCGTGCAGTGTTCATACATGCAGCCGACAAATGGAATCACTGGACAGAGCCTTGGGTTCGAGTGGACGAACACGACTGACAACATCACCGCGATCTCGATCACCGCATCGGCCAACAACTTCGCAGCGGGCACTCGTGTTCGCGTTCTCGGTTCTAGGAGGTAACAGATGGCAGCATACGCAGAGGTCGTGAACGGTGTGCTCGTCGGCCCGGACCCGGAACTGAAGCAGTATCCGGTGTTCACGACGGTAGATGCGGACTGGTTCAGCGTGGACGACGGCGGGGTGACGCTCGGGTTCCGCTCGCAGGCGGGGCACGATGCGGCCGTGGCACAGGCGGCTGCGGACGCGGCTGCTGCGGCGGCTGCTCTGGCCGCGCTACCCGACTACAACGGCGCGATGCTCTCGGGGTTCATGGCGCTTGAGACGCTGGCCGCTGGCACGGCGGACGGGCTCCTCGCGCAGTTCCCGTCGTTCGGGTTCGCAATGACGGCGGGGAACGGTCCGCTCGCATGGGCGCGTCTGAATGGGGCGCTCACAGCGGGCAAGATCACGCAGGCCCAGCACGACGCGGTTGCCGGTGCGCTGACCGCGAAGAACATCCCGGCGGCCTGACTATGTTCCACCCTGGGCTGCGTGACCGATTCCGAATCGCATGGGCGGCATGGGGTGTGGCGACCGCTGCGAGTTTCGCGGCCATCGAGGGCACGGCACTGATCCGCTACAAGCGATCCGACCTCAGCCTCTCCGGTCAGGTGTGGTCGATGGAGCACACGACACCGATCGCGTGGTGGATCTTCGGTGGCGCGCTCGGGTGGCTGACGGTGCACCTGCTCCGTGTGCATGGACCGTGGGGGTAGCAGATGCCTGACGCCTCGAGTCGACGCCTCTCGATCACCCTCCCGAGTTCCATTCTCGCCACGGGGCAGCCGCCCGTGCTCCAACTGGAGATCGCGTCTGACCCCAAGACGGGGAAGCGCGCGATCAGCCGCAGCCTCGTAGACACCAACTCCTCATCTCCGGGCCGCAGACGGCGAGTGGAGTGGAACATCTGGGGGCCGATCGGGGCATCGCTCCAGTCCTCGGCGGCGAACGTCGCATCGACCAACCTCTCGCGTGGCCTCTCGACGGACCTCGTTCGCAACCTTGAGACGCGCTGGCCTCGCCGCCTGATCTCCGCAGGCGATGACGTAGCGGTGACACTCACGGGGAAGGACCCTCCCGGCACCGGGGACTACTTCGGGTCGTCGTACTTTGGCTCTGCCTACTTCGGTGTGCCCTCTGGTGGCACGGCGGTCAAGGTGTTCGACGAGCAGGGCGGCTATCTGTTCGCCGGCCGTGGCTCGGATGAGACGCAGGTGGACTACTCGGGATGGACCGTCGTCAACACAGTCACGCTAGGTGCTCCCGTGATGGACGCGGCGAACTGGCGCGGGTACGGGCGCATCGCTCTCGGCGAGACGAAGGCGATGCAGACACGAACGACCGTGGGGTCTTCCGGGGCCACCTACGCAGATACCGCGTCATCGAGCCCGTCCGCTTCGGTCTACGCGAACGCGGTGAAGCGCGGCTCTGACCGCGCGTGGATCATCGATGCCTCGTCGGGGGCGAACTCGAACTTCCTCGGCTACACGCTCGATGGGTTCGTGACGATGGCGAGCCCGTTCCAAGTCGGGGACCCGGACGTGGGGCTCACGGGCATTGGGCCGTTCGGTCCGTTCACGATGGTCGGGGCCTACGACAACATCAGTTCGTTCACCGACCAGGGCAAGCCGGTTCCGCTGTCCCGTGCGCTCCTGTCGCACAACTCGGCGGTCAACGGGAGTCAGTGGTCGGACCCCGGCTTCGGGTGGAACTACTACCTCAGTGCTATCGGGCTCAGGGCGACGAATGGCAGCACCGACAACCCGATTGGGGTAGGTGAGCGGCTGAGGGAGTTCACGGGGCATGGCGGGCTTCCCACGGCCATCTACGCCGAACGCGGTGAACAGTGGGTGGCGTACACGCAGCCGGATGGTTCCGTGTACCTGTACCGTGGCGTGTTCAGCCGCATCGCTCGGTCGGCGGACGAGCAGGCGCTGAACTTCGGTGGGTCGGGTGTCTTTTACTCGCAGACGGCCCAGACGGGCGAATACGACCTGTACCCGTTCCACTACTACCCGTCAGCCACGGTGAACGCGATGTTCTCGTCCTCGACCCCGGGGACGGCGCAGCAGTCCGCGTTCATCTGGAACAACGGCACGAACATGTACTACCAGCTCATCGCGGAGAACGGCCGTGACGACCTCGACCCCAACACCACCTATTCCACTGGTGGGGGCATCTGGTGGGGGACGACACTCGACACGGACACGAACCTGCTGAAGACGCTGCGGCTCGCGCGCTTCCACACGATCGGCATCACGACAGGCTCGTCGTGGAAACTGTCGTTCGCGTTCGACCCGGCACTGGACAAGACGACCACGGCGACCTACGTGGACATCTCGACGGTGACCACGAACGGCTACCAGGTCATCGACCCTGTGATCGCTGGGATTCCTATCTCGACGCTTTCAGGGCGCACCATGAAGCCGCAACTGACTCAGGTGGCCGCAGGGACGGGTGCTTCGACGACGCCACCCGAGGTAAACGGCACGCTCGAGATCGAGTACGACGAGCGCCCGGACCAGTTGGAGCAGATCATCGCAGAGGTGAGCCTGACCGCTACCGGGTACAGCAACAACGAGACGTGGGACCTCCTCCAGTCACTCAACGGTTCACAGACCGATGGGCCGTTCAAGGTGCAGTTCCCGTCCGACCTTCCTCCCGGCGTATCCGTGACTTCCGGAGGTGGGCAGAAGTACGCGATGATCTCTGGCGTGGGCAAGAGACAGGACGTGGGCGGGAACGGACTGGAGACGGTCCAGGTGCAGTTCGACATCTGGCCTGCAGCGGCGGCGCTCGGATGACGTTCGAGGAGTTCCTAGCGCGGTTCACTGCCTCCCCGACCGGACGGCAGATGCTCTCCGGTGCATTCGTGATCGCATACACGGACGACAACCCGGCATCGGCGTACATCTCACCACCCGAGGGAACGATCGTCCTGTGGGACGACTCGGGGACGATGAAGTTGATGGCGTACACCCGCGAGTACGGATGGAAGGGGACCACACTCTCCTAGGGGGGATACGGCAGCCCAATGAATAACAGCCAGCCGATTCACTTCCTCCACGACCATCAGGACTGGGTGATCCTGTTCATCTTCGCTGCGCTGGCCGCGCTGATCGTCATGAACCTCGTCGAGATCAAGCAGACCGCTCCCATCTACGCTCCTGCCCCCGTTGCTACTCAGTCGGGCCACTCGCACTGCGCTGACTTCAAGACTCAGGCCGAGGCGCAGGCCGCGTTCCTCGCTGGGGCGAAGTGGCTGGACGGGAACAATGACGGTCGAGCCTGTCAGGCGCTTCCGTGACGTACTCCATCCGATACGTCATCTCGCGCATGTGTATGCCAGCGGACGGGGCGTAGCGTGGTCGTCATCGACTTGGCTTCGTTGCGTGACTGGATTCTGCTGGTGGCTGCTATCTTCACTGTGCTCGCTTCCCTGAAGCGATACCTGGTCGACCCGGTACGCACGGTGGCGTCTGAGTTCGGGCACATGCGGAAAGACGTCGATGAGATGAAGAGCGACGTAGCCGCGATCAAGACGGACGCGGTGAAGAAGGTAGACTTCGAGTCGCACGTGGGCGAGTTCCGTAAGCACGTGGACGAGGAACATCGACAGTGGGACGAGAGCCGTAAGCCATGACCGTAGTCACTGGGGGCAATATGAACTGGCTCGCTCTGATCGTCGTCGGGTGCATACCGCGGTGACGACGGTGATCGACCTCTCGAACTACACCGGGAATCTCACCCCGGTGAACGTCGCGGCGGTGAAGGGTGCCGGCATCGGGCTGAACATCGGGCTTCAGTTCCCCACGTTCCCCAACACGCACGGCTGGCCGCAAGGAGTGGCGGATCGCCAGATGGCTGCACTCATCGCTGGTGGCGTCACCGCGTGGGACGTCTACTTCGAGAGCACGGACCCGCAGACGGCGTGGAACAAGGTCTCGCAGTACCGCTCGTACATGCGTCAACCGTGGCTCGCAGTCGAAGAGGGATCAGGGTTCACCACGGAAGCGACGATCGATGCGGCGCTCGCCCAGATCGATGCGTGGTTCTCGACCCCCTGCGGCATCTACACATCGAAGTACGAGTGGGATCTGCTGGGGCTTACCAACGTCACCAAGTACGCGAGCCGCCCCTGGTGGGACGCAAACTACAATGGCGATGAGAACTTGGTCATCACGGAACCGTACGCAGGCCGCTCCGTCTCGACGATGCACCAGTACGCCGGGACTCAGCACATGTTCGCTACGGTTCCGATGGTGGACGTGAGCTACAGGGAGGATGCCGTGGCGCAGTCGCAGGCGATGAGCACGAACGACGCGATGGGTATTTGGATCAAGGCGTGGAGCATGGCGAACGGCAACGCGCAGGCCCCGATGCCCGACCACATCAAGACGCTGACGATCCAGCCGATGCAGCAGGTGTCGGGCTCAGATGTCTACGTCGTGACGATTCAGAGGAGTTAGCAGCATGACCATAAAAGGTTCGCGTACGTTCCTGACGACGGCGCTGTTCGGTGTGGCGGGCGTGCTGACGTTCGCCGTCCACGTCGCCGGGTTCCTCGGGCCGGTGAGCCCGCAGGCGTCCGGGGTGGCGATTGCGGCGGCCGTCGCGTTCGCGGTGCTGCGCGCGATCACGGACACGCCCCCAGGTACCTCGAGCAAGGTGGATGCGGTGGCCTCGTGGCTGCGGGACATTGCCGCTCAGAAGGCCGTCATCGACTCCACCATCGCCACGGCCGCGCAGTTGACGACGGCGCTGCTTCCGAAGGACGCGACGATCATCACCACGGTCGCGGGGACGGCAACGAAGGCGGTCAATACGGCAGCCTCGGTCGTCGTTCCTCCTGTGGCGAGCACCGAGGGCACGCAGGTCACGCCGCCCACGGTTGGCGGAACGTCAGCAGGCGGGTAGAAAAAGAAGAGGCCCCCGGATTTGGGGGGCCTCTTGTTAGTCGTCCTGGTCGGGCCGGCGGAGCTAGATGGTTGCAAAAACGAACCGAGAAGTGCGCTTAGTATGCACACGGCCCTCCTTTCCACTCTAGCGGTTCTTCATGCTAGCACGCACGTCTACCGTGCTGGTGCTTCCGTCTGCTCCGGGTGTACCGGGCATCGCTTCGGCTCGACGTAGCGGTGCCATGGCGCGCTTTCGTGTCCGCCTATCGTGCGGATGCATTTCAGGCACCCGATGAACGAGGCGAGGATGCCAGTGAAATGTTCGTTCTTCTCGTGCCCGCACGTCACGCACGGACCGGGCCACGGCTCTAGCGGCAGGCCGCAGCACTCGACGGGTCCGCAGTTATCGGGCACCGCTCCCCAGATGGTGTGGCCGCCTCCGCTATTGAGCGTGACGGGTGACTCCCCGCATCCGCGACAGACTTCAACCGCGCACGGCTCGCTCATGGTGCGGCCTCCTCGCCGTGGACGGGGCAGACGAGCAGCGGCTGGTAGGCGTGGGAGGGTGGGTTCGGCGGCCCCGGAGGCGGGTGCGGATTGCGCGGACGGTGCGCCCACCAATCTGCTTTTTGGTTGCAGCGGCCGCGTCCTCCAACGTGCTGGCACGGCCCCTCGCCGGGCTCTAGCGGCAGGCCGCAGACCTGAACCTCCGTGAGAGGGCGCGGCGTGAAGGCGTGCCAGCCCGCCTCATCGATCTGGCCGTCCTCCTCCAGCCTTGTCACAGACGCCGGGTGCTCTGATGCGTCAAGGCCGCACCACTCCACAGCGCATGCAGTAGAAAGTCCTACGAAGCGCTCACCAACTGCTCGCTCACACGTCTCGCTCAAGGTGCAGCCTCGCGATCTAATGGCGCCCCCATCGGGGCATCCATCCATTCCGCGTCGTCACTCTCGACGTACGCGAACTCGTGGTAGGCCCCATCTTCACAATCCCGGCAGTACCCACTACCGAGAGATGGAGAGCCCTTGAAGTGCCGTCGCCCAGCGTGCCCACACCAGATGCATGGCCGGAACGTCTCGTTCAAGGTGCTTCCTCCTCACTGACACGAAGGGCGGCGCGGGCGGCGACAAGCGCGTAGTCGTGAATCCCTGTGTCGGGCACAGCCTCACGGACGAGTGCGTTCAGTTCCTCTACGGCTCGCAGATTGTCCAAGGCGTCCACGGAGGCTTGTAGCGCCTCCCGCAGCGCCCGTTCGCGCTCGGCGCTCTCCGCACGGACGACACGGATGAGGGCGTCGATTGCGGCGCTCTCTCGCGTCCCGTCGCAATACTCATCGTGATCGACCACCGCCGCCATGACGTTATCGCGCGCTCCATCGACCGTTGGCTCACTCATTGCGTCCTCCTGAGATCACGAGCGCGTCCACGGCCCGCAGCCTCGCGCCGCAGCCCTCACACGTTGCCAGTCCGTCCTCGTCCGGGTAGCGGGTGCGCGGGTGACGGCACCGGCCGTGCTCCGCGGTGCAGCCGTCCCCGACGTAGTGCGTCATCATGCGGTCGCTGTTCATGGGGTGACCTCCTGCCGACAATCCTAGCACGCCTAGTTGACGCGTCGCAAGTGGCGCGCTACCGTGGTCAACATGAAGGGAGAGCCGATGCGAGCACAGGCCGAGTTCATGACGCTATCCGAGGTTGGGCGGGCGCTCGGGGTGAGCCGATCCAGGGCGCGGACGCTGGCGAGCGAGGGGCGCATCCAGCCAGCAGCGAAGACCGCAAGTGGCACGCCGCTGTACGCCCCGCAGGACGTGGCGCGTCTCATCAAGCAGCGGTCGAAATAGAGAGAGCTGGCAGCCCCGACAGGCCACCGGCTCGCAAGTAGGGAAGGTCGTCCCTGACATGGATTCTAACACTGGCGCGATGCACTACGACACGGGGTCGCTGACCGGGGTCGCGGCGTGCCACTCGCAGGAGCTGCGGCGCACACGGAACAAGCGCAAGGTCGAGTGCTTGGCCTGTCGCCGCATCATGCACCAATCCCTCGCCGACCGGCTGGACCGGATGCAGGGCGACCTGGATGACCTCTACGACGAGGCCAACGATCTCGAGGACGTGGTAGCGCGTGCGGTTCACGACGCCTGCGAGGCGCTGGTGCGGGCACGGGCACTGGCATACGGGGAGGCGACGAAGTGACTACACGAATTGTCTCCCGGCCGCGTGTCGTGATCGACCTCGATCTAGAAGAGGCGTTCCGACTCGCGCACATCCTCTTCCATTACGAGGGTGGCAATCTATGCATCGTTCCGGGGCATGGCGGGATGGTGCTTGCGACCATCATGGACGCACTCGCAGCGGACAGCGGGGAATGGGCGATCCGCTTGCGTGCGTTTTATCACGAGCACCGCGAGCACTACGCCACCCGCAGCCTCGACTCGTATATCGAGGGCCACTACACCACTGAAACCCCCACGGTTGCAATCCCGGAGGCTACGAAGTGACGAACGAGGATCAGCCGGTGATCCAGTCGATTCCGGCCCCGGACGTGTCGATGCTCGCGCGAGAGCGACAGCAGGTGTCGGCGCTCATGTCCGCGATTGGCACGCTCTCAGTGACTAACGACACCGAGAACGCGGCTGCTGGAGAGCAGCTTCGCGAGGTGAAGTCGCGTCAGGGGCAGCTCGATTCGATGCGGAAGGCGATGACGCGCCCGCTCGACCACTCGAAGAGCCTGATCATGGATCTGTTCCGCCCCGTTCTCGACGATCTCGGAGAGGCCGAGCAGCACATCAAGGGGCTCATGGTCGGATACCGGATACAGGAGGAGCAGCGGATCGCCCACGAGCGGGCCGCCGCGGAAGCCGAGCGGCGCGCCCTCGAAGCGGAGGCGATGCGACAGGCGGAGGCGGGCAAGTACGTGGAGGCGATCGACGCGAAGCGCCAGAGCGAGCAGGTCGCCAAGCCGCGCCCGATCAAGCGGCCGGCGGGAACGTCCGTCGTGTCGCGATGGAAGGCGGAGGTCGAGGACTTCGACGCGCTCGTGCTCGCGGTCGCGACCGGCGAGGCGCCGAGCGGGTTGCTCAAGCCCGACCAGCAGGCGCTCGACGCCCTGGCCCGTGCGACGAAGGGCGACTCCTCGATCGAGGGCGTGCGGTTCGTCGAGGAGAAGGGGATGTCGACGCGCGGCTGGCGGTGACGCAGCGATTCAGCAAGCAGAGGAGTAACCCGTATGACGATTGAGCAAGAGCCGCAGTACGTGATCCAGCCGCTCACGGACGGCACCTACATCCAGTTCGGCATCCCTGACGTGCCGTACTCAGCGGTGCGGATTCCGATCGGCGCGGACTACTCGTGGTATCTGGCCGAGGCCGCGACGTTCCGTGCGAAGTTCCGCGACACGTTCGCGTCTCCCGTCCCTGCGGAATACGGCGGCCCTGTCTACCCCGACGAGCCGCCCCCGCCACCGGAGCCCGACCAGCCCCACCACGCGCCAGCAGCGCGCTCCCAGGGGCCTCAGCGGGCACCACAGAACCCGCAGGGAACTGGCGCGATCTACGTCACGAACGATGACGGCGAGATGGTCCCTGCATGCCCGATGCACAAGACGAACACGGGGACGCCGCGCCCGATGCGGTACTTCGAGGCGAACGGGCGCTACGAGGCGACCTACAAGTGCACCGCGAAGAAGAAGGACGGGACCTGGTGCACGAACTCGGTGCCCGCGTGAGCGGCCTAGCAGCGTGGCACGTGATCACGGAGAACGCGCGGCTCTGGCACGTGGGCCGTGACCGCTGGGGGGACGCGCTGCCGCCACCGTACTCGGTGCTGTGTCAGGGCTACGTCCCTGAACATCTGCGGTGCAACGGGAAGCGCGGCATGGGTGGGCACCTGCGTTGCGAGTGCCCGTGCCACGAAGGAGACGAGTGATGCCGTTCAGGGTCGGTGACGAGGTTGAGTGGACGAGTCAGGCCGGTGGCTACAGGAAGACGAAGCGCGGAGTGGTGATGGCTGTCGTTCCGCCGGGCGGACTCCCGCGCCTACAGGACTTCCGCGCCGAAACCTACATCGGCCGCGGTCACGAGTCGTACATCGTCCACGTGAAGGGCATCGGGCGGTACTGGCCCCGCGTCAAGCAACTGCGACTCGTCCCGTGACCCCGGCGCTCCTGTGGATCGTGGGGACGTGGGCGCTGCTGCCCGTGGTGGCGGCTGCTATCGAGCAGGTAGGGAAGCGAGGACGACAGTGAGCACGAAGGGTCCAGTCCCGTGGACAACCCTTATGGCCGATCTGCCTGCTGCACTGCGGTTCGTGCGGGCAGCGCGAGGGATGTCGTTGCGAGATGTAGCGGCTGAGATCGGCGTGTCGGCAGCGACCCTGAACCGCACTGAGCAAGCGGGCGCCGATCGGGATCTCTCATTCAGCACGTTCGTTGCGATCACGGGCTGGCTATGCGGAAACGAGAAGACCGATGCCTGAGCAGGGAACTGTCGCCGCCTACCTCGCTTCCGCCTTCCCGGTCGCATCGAAGGCCTACGACCCTCCTACGTCGCACGTAGCCGAGGGAGCGGTAACGGCCAGCGGGCAGCGGGAGACCCACCTGAGCCTCGTCCTGGGGGCCTTAGAGCGCGTTCCCGGCGCCTGTGCCCCGGAGCTGGCCGCGGAGATTCGGGAGTTCGACGTGTACGAGGTGCGGCGACGGCTGAGTGACGCGGAGACGATGGGGCTGGCGTACAAGCAGGGCGCGAGACGGCACGGGAAGCGGCAGCACAGCCGGTGGTGGCTGGCTGACCGACAGGAGAGGCTGCCGATATGAAGGTGCTCGTGGCGTGCGAGTTCTCCGGTGTCGTCCGTGACGCCTTCATCGCTCGCGGCCACGATGCGATCTCATGTGACTTCCTCCCTACGGAGAGAACGGGTCCGCACATCGAGGGCGACGTTCGTGAACTCGACCTGTCGGGGTTCGACCTGATGATCGCGCACCCGCCATGCACATACCTGAGCCGTGCGGGAGCTCGCTGGTGGGGGACGCCAGAACGTGACGCGCTGGCGGACAAGGCTGCCGAGTTTGTGTTCTGGCTGCGTGATGCGCCCGTGGAGCGGATCGCCATCGAGAACCCGATCGGGCAACTCAACAAGCGATGGCGCAAGCCCGACCAGACGATCCAGCCGTGGATGTTCGGTGAGCCGTACACGAAGGCGACGTGCCTCTGGCTCAAGAACCTTCCGCCGCTTATGGCTGCCTACGTTCACCCGGCCCCGGTAGCGTTCCTGCCGTCGAACACGGGAGCTCGCAAGCACGGCGGTAAGTCTCAGCGTGGCGTGGTCAGTGGTGGTCACGATGCGAGCAGGACGTTTCCAGGAATCGCCGAGGCGATGGCAGAGCAGTGGGGTTCGCGGTGACTGCCCCTCTACCACGGGGAACCGCCGCCGTGGTATCGTTCATGCAGACGCGGCGGGTTGCGGTGCTTGACCCACCCAACCCGCTCGCCGTCGCCACCCGGGTCAAGCGGGTGAGGCAGGACCGATGTAGGCCCTTCCCCACTCAGAGGCGAAGGGCCTTTGTTTTGGCCTACGCGCAACTACCTGACGACGTTCTCTACGACACCACGCTCTCAGCGTCGGCGCGGCTGCTCTATGCCATCCTGGACCGACGCGCGGGGGAGCGCGGGTGGTTCTACGACTCGCAGGAAGACCTCGCATCGGCGGCTGGTCTGAGCGTCCGCACCGTCCGCTCCGCGCTCGCCCAACTCATCGCTCGCGGGCTCGTCAGCACGGAGCGCCACGTCCCCGATCGTCACGTCACGACGTACCTCGTAGCGGCAAGAATTGCCGGTCGGAGCGGCAAAGATTGCCTGCCTACCGGCAAAAATTGCCGCTCGGAGGCCGTTGCACCTATATCTCCAAATAAACGCCTGAAGAAACCACCACAGCGCGCAAGCGCGCGATCATCATTCGGTTCCGATTCGAGCAAGTTCGATCGGGTCGTGAAAAGGGAGTGGCCTTGATGGACTGCTTCGAGACTGAGAACGAGTTCGGTCATGGGGTAGTGAAGTCGTGGGCTTCGCTACTCGACGACAACTGCCGGGAGCAGGCGGAACGGATCAGTCGTGTACCGATCCTCGATGGACACCTGGCGCTGATGCCTGACGCTCACTTCGGCTTCGGCCCCCCGGTCGGTTCGGCGTTGCTGACTCGGGATGCGGTGATGCCGTACGCGGTCGGAGTCGACATCGGCTGCGGGATGATCGCGGTGAAGACCAATCTCGACCGTGGATCGCTCGCTGGATACGAGGGCCGAATCCTCGGCCGCATCCGGGAAGCGATCCCGTCAGGCGTTGGGACCTCGCACAAGAGCGTGCCGGGGCGGGCTGAGGACTTCATGCAGGAGAACGGTGCTCCTCCGGGAATCCAGCCGGACTCGCGGCTCACGAACAAGCGCGGGCTCATGGCGGCGCAGTACCGATCGATCTTCGACACGGCGTCGATCCAGTTCGGCACGCTCGGAGCGGGCAATCACTTCGCCGAGGTCAGCGCCGATCCAGATGGTCAGGTGTGGTGCATCGTGCACTCGGGATCGCGCGGGATCGGCAACCAGCTCGCCACGGCGCACGTAAACGAGGCGAAGCAGTTCTGCGCGGAGAACGGGATCGCGTTGGAGTCACCGGACTTCGCCTACGTGGTGGCGGGAACCCGGCAGTTCCGCGACTACATCGCTGACATGCTCTGGTGCCAGCGTTACGCCTACGAACAGCGCGAGGCGATGATGAACGCGCTACTCGAGGCCGTGGACGAGGAAGTGCCGTGCGTCGAGTGCGAGCGCATCAACTGCCACCACAACTACGCCGAGGAAATCCTGTCCGGGCTGTGGCTGACCCGCAAGGGCGCGATCGATGCGTCGGTTGGGACGATGGGCATCATCCCTGGCTCGATGGGCGCGGCCACCTACATCGTCCGCGGCAAGGGCAACGCCGAGGCGTACAACACGTCACCGCACGGCGCCGGACGACTGCTCGGGCGCGGAGTGGCGAAGCGGACGCTCGACGTTGAGGCGTTCCGGGCACAGATGACGGGGAAGACGTGGCTCGACCGCGATGCGGAGACGCTACTGGACGAGGCCCCGGACGCCTACAAGCCGATCGAGACAGTGATCGCGGACTCGGCCGATCTCATCGAGCCCGTGACCGTGCTCTCGCAGTTCATCAACTACAAAGGACTCTAGCCGTGACGACTGAGGTACAGAACCGCAAGGCAGGCGAGCGGAACGTGATCCACGCCGCGCGTCGGGGGGACTGCGTGGAGTTGATGCTGGACTGCGGGCACGTGGTCCGGGTGGGGCTCGGTGTCGTGCGAAACGGGCGCGTGCCGGGCGACTGGACGTGCCCCGCAAACGACCAGAGCTGCAACGAGGGAGACGGATCGTGACGAACGACGACACCATCAATCCAGTGATAGTGGGATTCCGCGTCGACGATGTGAACCCCGGTCACGTCCACGTATCCATATTCTCCGGCCGCAACGTCGGATCTCGTGGTCATAGCGGGCACCTCGTATTCCGGGCGGACGAGTGGCCAGAGGTGCGGGCATCGTTCTTCACCGCTGGGTTCTGGGAGATCACGCCGTGACCCACGCACATCACTGGAAGGTCGAGGCCCCGGACGAAGCAGTATCGGCCGGCCGGGACCACCTGGAGGCGCGCTGCACGGGCTGCAAGGCGAAGCGGACGTACCGGCTGCACACGGAGGTAGTGTTCGGGGCGTTCCCCGACTACAAGACGGCCGTAGAGCGACGGGACGCGGCCCTGAAAGCGAGGCAGGTCGGATGAGCGAGCACATCATCGGGGTCGCGCGAAACTTCGGAGCGATGGGCGTCGGCGGGCTGTTCGTGGTTACGGGCCTCGCCTCGGCTGAGCGCGTGATGTTCGTGGGCGCGATCTGCTGGGCGTTGTTCACGGTCACTGGTGCGTGGCTGGCTGTGCGGGAGGGAGCGCGATGACCGAGCCAGAGTTCGAGTACCGCTACTGCTACCGACGGAGCGCCGATGCGCTGAGAACGGTGTCGAGGCGGCTGCCGCTGGCCGCGTGTCTAGACGGCTTGGAGATAGCGCGCAAGCGCAGGATCGAGGCGTGGGTAGAGCGTCGTCAGGTCGTGGCGTGGGAGCGCGTACAGGAGCCAGAGGAGGCCACCGAGTGAGCACGGCGCACGTTCCTTTCGCTGATCTGCTCACGCCTGATGGGTGGGCGATGCGCGCGATCGAGGAGGCCAGAGCAGGAAGGGCAACCATCGGGGCGGTCACATGCCCGGACTGTCTCGGTGTATTCATGAGCCTAGAGCGCGGGCGTTCACGTGCAGTAGATGAATTCGGTGCGCGTCCGTGCGCCTGTGGGAACACCGTCACGACCGCTGAGTGGTTCGCCACTCACGGAATCCCTGCGACCTATTGGATTGGCCGGAAGGGTGAGCGGAGCGACTGATGCCGTACACGAAGGCTGATCAGTCAGGCCGCGATCGCCCCGCACCGTCTCCGGGTGGCATGAAGCGCACGCCGATGAAACGTGGCAAGCGGCTGAACCCGCGCTCAGAGAAGTTGACCGAGGCGATGGCCGAGTACCTGCCGCGCAAGGCATTCTTCCTCGGACGGCATCGTGAGTGCCAGGTCAAGGTGCGCGGCGTCTGCAAGCGATGGAGCGTGGACGTTCACCACAAGGCGGGCCGCACCGGGGCAGCTCTGCTGGACGAGACGACGTGGGCTGCGGTTTGCCGAGCCTGCCACGATTACCTCGAGACGCATCGTGACTGGGCGCGCGAGCGCGGATGGATTGTGGCGAGGACGGTGAGGAAGTGACCTCAATCGGTTGGTGGACATCTGATTCCGGGTTATGCCCGATATGCGCGAAGCCGAGCCATAACCCCGAGTCGTGCAACGACGCCAAGATGCGCCGCATCGTCCGTGAGGAACTAGAGCGCGTCGTGGCTTCGCTGAGAACGCTGGGGCCGAAGCCGTGAGCGCGTGTCTCGGTCCTGAGTGCGATGAGCCGTTCGTGGTGGTGACGCTCTCGAAGGGCGGGAGGGTGCGCTATAAGGACGCGCGGCTCTGTGCTGGGCATCTGCGAGACGCGGAGACGCTGGGATATGAGGCGAAGCGATGACGCGGTACATGTTCGAGGCGATCGGCACGCCAGTCCCCGAGGGTTCGACGCGGGCGTTCATGGTCAACGGTCGGCCGGTCATCACGCATGTCGGCGCCCCGAAACTCACCGAGTGGCGCGACATCATCGGCTGGAGCGCGCGGGAGTCGATCAAGGAGGTTCACCAGGGGGCGATCCGCATCGAGGCGGTGTTCTGGATGCTGCGCCCCCCGAGCGTGTCCGCGAAGAAGCGCCCGGACATGACGGTGAAGCCCGACATCGACAAGCTCGCTCGCGCGCTATTGGACTCGCTGACGGGGATCGCGTACCGAGACGACTCGCAGGTGGTGAAACTGACGGTCGATAAGCGGTACTGCGACACGAGCCTGAATCAGCAGCCCGGAGTCGCCGTGACCGTACTAGCGGAGGACTGAGCGATGACCGACATCAAGACGCTCTTGGAACAGGCAACACCGGGACCGCTGATTCTGTTCGACGACGAAGGCCACGTGGAACTGTGGTCGGAGGACGGCGAGTACTTCTTCGCTGACTGCCGTTCGATTGACCAGCCGAACGCCTTCCACGGGCGCTTCATCGACACCGTGAACGCCACCGTAGCGCGCCGTGCGGTGAACGCTCTCCCTGCCACACTGGCCCTGCTGGACGCGGTGAAGCGGGATCGACACGACAAGGACAACGCGGTGTTCGCGGCGTACTCGCTGCTGTACGACGCCCTGAACGGAGAGACGGCATGACTGACGTAACGCAAATCGAGTTCACCGACCGCTACGGGGGACGGCCGCCATCTTGGCTACGCTCCTGCCACGGAGACTGCGAGGCGATGGGCTACGTGCCGATCCCGTTCTATGAGGGGGCAGCTCGCGAGAACGACATGCGGGTGGTCGTCGTTGACCTCACCGCGCAGGACATCGAAGACTGGCGCACTGCCCACACTGCGGCTGGCGAGCACGAGTGCGACGACTGGCATTTCGTGAAGTGCCGCGCTTGTAACGGAACGGGTCGCGTCTCGTGGCTCGTGACCGTCGCCCGCATCCCGCGCTGGATCGTGAAGGGCGTGCGGTTCCTGCCGTTCGCCATGAGCAAGGAGATCGCGCCCGAAGGCTGGACGTGGCGCAAGCGGGCGTGGGTGGCGGTCAAGGCTGCGTGGCTCTGCGATCTGGGGGTGCGGATGTGACTGACGACGGACGCGATCCTATGCGGGGCATCGTGTTGGGCGTGCTCCTGTCGCTCGCGGTGTTCTGGGCTCCCGTGCTCGCGCTGATCTGGGCGGTGAAGGCACGATGAAATCACCAGAAGAACAGCCGGTGCTGCTGCGTGTCGTGGTCGGTTCTCAGGCCCACGGCCTCGCGCGACCGGATTCAGATCATGACTACCGTGAGGTATTCGTCATTCCCACGTCGGAGATGCTGAGTCTCGGGCGGGGGCGGATGCGGTTCGCGTGGCAGACTGACAACAAGTTCACCGATGACGAGGGCGGCTACGAGATCGCCGAGTGGCTGCACCTCCTGTCGAATGGCGCTCCCAACGCTGTCGAAATGTGCTTCGCGTCGCACGACCCGGAATGGAACGCGGAACCGCTGCGCCCCGACTTCAATGTCTTCCCGACTGAGGTACAGCAGCGTGGTCGGCTGCTTCTCGCTCGGGACCGGGTGCAAGCTGGCATCATCGGCTACGCGATGAACTCGTTCCGCAAGATCCCCGAGAAGCCCGGGAAGTGGAAGGCAGGGATGCTTCGTGTGCTGTATCAGGGCCTCACGCTGATCGAAACCGGCAGCACGTCGCTGGCTGTCCCCACTGTCGGCTGGGGGGAAACCGTGCGCCAGGCGGCAGCGAACGAGATGACGGACGGCGAGGCGCTGGACGTGGCGCACACGCTCATCGCGCAGATCGAGGCGGCTGATTCACCCCTACCACCGAAGATCACGCCTGATCAGTGGGCGGCCGTCAATGACTGGCTGCTGACGCTAAGACGCGAGGTGTGGTCGTGAACGGCGCAGGGCAGTACCCCGGGATTTACTCTGGCGCGTACATGGCGGCACTCGACCGCGTGCAGGGCATCCTCGTGGACTACACCCCCATCGTGCTGTATGAAGTCGGGCGCTTCTGGCGCGATGCTTGGCGCTCTCTCTGCGAGGACGTTCGGTGGGTGGCTGAGACGGTGACGGGATACCGGCTGCGGCGCCGGCGGCTGGCGCGGAAGATCGAGATGCAGCAGTGGCACGCGGACTGGACCGTGGACCGTGGCGCGCTGCGGGCGGCTACGGAGGTCGAGGGCTACGAGCTGAGTCGGCGGGTGGTGGAGCCGTGAGAGTACTCGTGGCTTGCGAGTTCAGCGGCCGCGTCCGTGACGCCTTCATCGCTCGCGGGCACGACGCGATCTCGTGCGACCTGTTGCCCACGGAGAGCTCCGGGCCACACATTCAGGGCGACGTCTGCGAGATCGATCTCTCGCGTTTCGACCTGATGATCGCGCACCCACCCTGCACGTACCTCGCCAACAGCGGGGCGCGCTGGCTCTACACGGACGGCCGCGGCACTGAGCGCGACGAGCAGCGATGGGGGGAGATGCGATTCGCGGCAGCGTTCTTCCGCTTCCTGCTCAACGCACCTGTGCCGCGGGTTGCCGTCGAGAACCCGAGGATGAACAGACACGCCGGGCTCCCGCCGGCGGACCAGTTCGTGCAGCCGTGGCAGTTCGGAGACGGTGAGACGAAGGCGACGGGATTGTGGCTACGCGGGCTTCCGAAGCTCGCGCCGACGAACGTCGTTGACGGCCGTGTCCCGCGGGTCCATCACGAGGCGCCGTCAGCAGAGCGGTGGAAGAACCGCAGCCGCACCTACCAGGGAATCGCCGACGCAATGGCAGAGCAGTGGGGATCGCTGTGACCCGTCCTACCCCACAGGAAGTCCGAGAGGCGATCGGCTTCCTGCGCAACATCGCTGAGGGCCTGGATACGGGTTCGGTGGAGATGGTCGGGGTGGCACGTACGCTCGGTCCCGCGCTCGGCAACCCGGGCTCGTTCTGCCTGGACTATCGCTACGTGGAAGAACGCGAGCCGATCGATGCCCCGGAGCCGCGCATTCGGACAGTGGGAGAGCGAATCGACGACGTGACGGTCAGACGGTGGCCGAAGCAACTGACGCTAGGAGGACGAGACGAGTGACGGAGGCGCAGGATCGAGGGCGGGCGTCTGCAGCGCATGGCGCTCTGAAGCGTCAGGTGCTCGTGGCGCAACTGCTGTCGGAGGGACGCACGCACAACGAGATCGTGACCGAGGTTCAGTTGCGCGGGTACGCGCGGTCGAGTCCGTGGACGGTGGGACGAGACATCGCGGCGCTGAGACAGATGGACGGCGAGGGGTTCCGGGCTGCGTCGGCTGGGGAGAGGCGCGGTCCGGGCCCCCTCGATGTTCATCTGTGGAGAGTGAGGAGACGGTGAGCGATTCCCTGCGTGACCTATTCGCGGAGATCAGTGCATGGCAGGCTGAGACGTTCCCGAACGCGACCCCTGCATCGGCGGTAGAGCACGCCCGCCGTGAGATCGTGGAGGAACTAGCACCGGACCCGACGAACGCAGAGGAGCAAGCCGACATCGTGTTCCTGATGATCGATGCGGCCCGGCGCTCGGGGAACGATCTCGAGGCGGCGCTGCGGTCGAAACTTGCGAAGAACCGCGCCCGGACGTGGCAGAAGCCCGACGCGGATGGAGTCGTGGAGCACGTGCGATGACCGCCGTGGGCCATCGTCCGTCAGGCGCAACTACGCATGGCCAAGTGGGAATTACGCAATTGCGAAAAGATCGGCGCGACCCAGGGGAGGCCGCATGACCGCCGTGGAGATACTAGCCCGCGTACCTGACGGTTCGTGGTTCATCTTGCATGACGTGATCCCGCGCAGGAAGCCGGGCGTAGGGCTCCAGACGCTGCTGTCACGCGGGGAGCTGGTGCGGCGTCCCATCCAGTCGGGTGACCCGAGGCTGTCCATCGCGAACTACGAGTACCGCCGTGTTTGACCCGCTTCAGAGACTCATCGAGGAGAAGCGCAAGCAGGACGGCCAGCCGCACTCAGAGAGGGACCGCCGCCCGCAGGACTTCGCGCTGTGGCTCAGGGGCATGAACGACGGGAACGCGGACGCAGCGAAGCGGGGAGAGCCGAGACAGGGGATGCTGACATGAGCACACCAGACCTAGCGCGCGAGGTTTCGGAGAAGGCGTGGCAGGTCTATCTAGCGTCACTCCCGGAGGCGTTGCATCCATTCGTGCTCAAGCACGAGGCGGCGTTCCGTGTGACGCACTTGGACGGATTGCAGCAGGGAGTCAGGTGGGGTGCGATGCTCACTGAACGAGCGGCGAGGGGTCAGACAAGGCACTCGTGACGTTCGCCGGTCGAGGCGTCGGTCTTCTCACCGGACGCCCACGTGAAGACCACGACGCCACAGAAGGCGCAGAGTCTCATGGAGGGCCCAGGGTCAGCGGTGCGTGCGTACCGCAGGATACGCTCGTCAGCCTCCCGCGAGCGGAGACGGTCGATGTCAACCGGACGCCCCATCGTGCTCATCATGCCGTGGAGTATGAACGACCTCGGCGAAAGTGAAAAGCCCCCGGCTGGTGAGGCCGAGGGCTCGTGACGTGAGAGCGGGTAGGTGGCTCAGGTGTTCAGTTCATCCTCGACGCATCCCGGGCAGATGTCCTTGCCGTCGCGCTCGGCCCACCCGAGTCGCGCCAGTTCTGGCCGGACGTTTCGCATGTCGTAGGCGTTGTGCAGCGCGAGCGCAGTGAGTTCGATGTCCTCATCGGCCCCGCACTCGTCGCACGTCACGGTCACGTAGGCATCGCTGATCATGTTCTGTCCCTCCTAGGTGGCGTCAAGTTCAGCGAGGATGGAACGGGCGTAGTTCACGGCGGCCTCGCCCAGATTCAGAGATTCGGTGTCAGGGTTACGCATCACGTGGCCCACGCGCACGTACGCTTCGAGGATCGGCAGCGCGTCCCTGAGTGCTTCCTCCATACGAGGAGCGAGGCGGTGCAGGGCGCAGAACTCGATCGCGCCGATTACGGTGCTCTCGGGGACCACGCCGGACACGCTGGCAGCGCAAGTGCAGCCCGGGGTGTAGCGTGCTGTCTGCTGTGTGGTCACGGCTAGTCCTCCTTGCGAACGTCGTCGATGACGAATTCGATGTCCAGTACGTCCCCCTCGACGGTGCGGAGGGCGCGCTGGAGCTGCGGGACGAGGGAATCGCGGACGAACTGGGGCGCTTCGAGGTCCGCGCCGGCAGGCACGAGGTCCGCGGGAACGGACACGGAAACGGTGAACGTGACGTCGATGGTGTAGGGCTCGGTGCGTGGGTAGACCGGGTGCGCGTTCATCAGTCGTTCCGTTCGATCAGGTGCTCGGCGAGGGCCTCCAACGTCATCGTCCCCTGCTGAGCGCCCACGTATACCGCGCCAGTGCGGATCAGGGCCTCGGTAACGCGGGCGCACTCAAGGCACAACGGAGCGGCATTGATCGGGCTGCGCGCGATGTACGCGGCAGGTCGGCCGCACTCGATGTATCCCTCGACGTGGTGCGCGATCTCGACATCGAGGCGATCATGGTAGACGTTGGCGCCGTCATCCGTTCGCCTCACCATCGCCTCACAGGTGGTGGTCACGATGTACTTGGTGGTCACGATGCCTCCTGTTCGATGACGTTGAACCCGAGCCGCGAGAGCCAGCGCAGGTCTGCGTCAGATACGGTCTTGCGCCCGGTGAGCCCGGAGAACGCTGACGCCTGCTCACTGTTCACTGGGTAGCGCAGGTCGCGCCCATACGCGCTCTTGATGACGACGGGGAAATCCATCACGCCTCCTTGTGGTCGATCTGCTGCTTGGTGGCCGCTGGGGTGCCGGGACGCCCGGACTTGAGGTCAGACCAGTCTCCGCGAGCACGAGCCACGAGGATTGCTTCCCAAGCGTCGATGTTCTTGTTCATCGTGGTGGCCCTTCGCTGTTCCCCTAGTGCCTGATAACTGTAGACTGCTAGGGCTCAAGGTGTCAAGCGGTGGTGCTGCGCGGATTCCCGTGTCTGGTGTAGACTCCTGACCAAGAGGGAGCCGTGGGGTAACGGAAACGCTCGCTCGCGCCGCTCAGCTCGAGCAGCCGGCACGAGACCCACGGCCCCGACCAGCACCTAGAAAGCGAAGAGGAGAACGAACATGGCGACCGGGTACGCGCTGGTCTCGGCGGCTTCTACTGGAACCGCTCCCGCCCAGGAACCGATCAGTGAAGTGCTGAACACCGCACTGAAGTCCCTCAACGAGAGCCGCGAGAGCCTGCGTAGCGTGCTGAACTCTGCGCCGCCGCCTAACGACAACGATCCCGCAGTGCTGGCTCTCAACATGACGGGTCTCGCCTTCGATGCGCGAACGATGGCCTTCGACATCGCTGGCTTGGTGCAGCAGGTGCGCGA
>Ga0307375_10001420_pt1 | contig 26292 bp, 52 predicted proteins | sample TR1MG_FD_202531 | JGI IMG/M metagenome (GOLD analysis project Ga0307375, IMG submission 202531) | Soil microbial communities from Risofladan, Vaasa, Finland - TR-1 | ecosystem: Environmental > Terrestrial > Soil > Coastal area > Acid sulfate soil | place: Finland: Risofladan, Vaasa | collected...
TAATTGGCTTTTTCACTTAGTAATCTTCTTAAATTTCCTGTGGGTTTATACATATGATAATGATTAACTCCGGTTCTTCGTACAAATTCCTTAGACTTATCCTCGTCTGTTAGAAATTGACTATCGCGAGCAATTTTCTTGGCCTCTCTTTTAAAATCATCTTCAAAAGAATAATCGCCATCTTCTATCATTTCTTGCATAACTGACATTGGTGAAAACATAGCGTTATTTTTTTATGATTGGTGTAAATGTTCAATTTCGTTTGGTATAAAGTGTTCTTCTTCGTATTTCTTTAGTGTTTGGTAAACCATCGTTAAATCGGTTGGCGCAATAAGGCTTCCATAATGAACAGTGATCATATTTTTTAACATCCACATTGCCTCACATGATGGTTGTCCGTCACTCCACTGATATAATATTTTGTTTTCATTTAGATCAGTAAATTTACCATTTGACATCCATGCATAATACCTGTTAGAATTCCAAAAATAAAATTCAATATCATTATTAAACAAAATTGACATGTTATGGGTTTCTACATCCACGCCTCTTATACCATACATCATACATTTTCGACATATCAAATCTGCCACATCGTCTACTATTTTTCTGGCACTGGTTACACCAAGTGCCTTAGCATACCACGCTTCATTTCTTATTGGTTCCTTCTTCTTTCTTCTAAATAATCTCATGCTTTATATGTTTCCATCCACGATGTTAATCTTAACAATTTTTGCCTGTATATTGAAATTTCTCTTTCTATGTTTTTTAGCACGTCATCATTAAGGTGCTTAAACCCCGCTTTTTCCATTTTGGCTCTTGTGATATCAAAACGCTCTCCTTTTTTTGTCCCAAAGATAACGGAAGAGTGTGTATAGCCCAATGAGTTTTCCAATACTTCCATTTCAAACGTAGATCGTTTTCTTCTATCCTTAGGAATGTGGATGTCAACGACCTTGCATATAAGGAAGTTGGTGTTATTCCACCAATTGCTGTAAAAAAATATCTCTCCCCTTATGTCTTTAGGTTTTAGTATCATTTAATTTCTTGAATATTTCTAATACGCTATGCTCTCCGGGCCCCTTACCATCTAACCAAAGATCTTCTGGTCTTGTGGCTTGCGCCGTCATCTGCGGTATTCCATTACGAATATAAGTAACAAAGATAAACATATTGTTCCACGATTTAATAATCCCATACTCGCAATCTTTATGGGTTGGGTTTTTCTTTGCGTGTGGAGGCATATAAATTACGCGGTCTCCTATTTCAAGAACGGTTTTATTTTGTCGCCTATCTTCTTCGTAATTCATCGATGAATTTTTACTCAGGTTTTGCGTGTCCTATTAATATAAAATAATGGCAGCCTGTAAAATTATTAGCATATGCACCAACGCTTACATTAATTGCATATCTTGCCGTTTCCTCTACTTTAATTACACATATGGCTCCAAAATCTGGCCTTGTATCTGAACAAACTTCCATCCATTTTTCAGTAATAGGATCTTGTTTCATTACTTTTAAATCGAAATCGTTTACCATCCCAACTTCCCCTTCAGCATATATAAGATAAGTCCATCCTGCGGATAAATTCCTGTATACATACTTGTGATTATCTCTAATTAGTAAATCAACCTCCAAATGAACAATTTCCATGCCCAGTTCATTTTCGGCCGTTACCACTTCTTCTGAGGCCTGCAACATTATCCTCTGTATTGATGTTATTTCATCATAGGCCGCATTTCCTTCTATCGTTTGCCCAAACGTTATCATTAATGCAAATAGAATTGCAATGGACATCATCATTCTTTTCATAGGTTTTTATTTTAATTTTTATGACACTGCTCTCCAATTATTCTAAGTTTTCCTTTATTAGCTGAATTATAGGTATTGCTATCGCAGTTATTACCGAAATAACACCAACAAATACAAGAATGCTAACGGTTGATTTAAAATGTACAAGCCTGAATACGTCAGCTGCAAAGAAACAAAGAACGCTAAATACAATGAACGTTATCAGAAAACGTATTTTTTCTGTTGTTTTAGTCATATTATATGTAACGAGTCTTCCCCAATTTCTTTTCCTTTTGTATGGAGTAATTTTCGGTTTAGTGAATTTAGGTTTACCTCTACCAAACTGTTCCTCGTCAATAAGGATTGGTACTTCTTTAGACATTTGTTTCTGATTTTTCTGTTATTACTGAACGGCCCTCTTGTTCTTCCCAATCACGGTTCTTCCGAATCAAATCATTCGTTTTAAGAACTGCATCAAGCAGGGGGGTCGCAACGTGTTTTTGGTTTGCCGCAAACTTAATTGCGTTCATGTCCTTCGGGAAACAGTGTCCGCCAAACCCGTGATCGCCATCAGGTCCCGGAACTTTCCAGTGAGAGTCGCCTAAACGTGTATCAAGCTTTGCTGCATTAATTACAGTCGGATAGTGAATATCAAGACCTTGACATATGCGATGAATCTCATTTGCAAATATGACCTTTGTGGCAAGAAAAGTATTGGTTACATACTTCACCATTTCGGCATCCCTTGATTGCATATGTACTACTGGAATGAACGGAAAGCTTTTTTTGTACATACCGGCAACTGTATTCAATATCGTATCGTTGTCTCCTCCAAGTATGATTCTATTTTGGTTCTTAAAATCTTCAACAGCATTCGCTTCTGTCAAAAATTCTGGGTTAAAAACCAAGAACATATCCTTGTGTTCTGCCTGAAGTTTTTCAGTGGTGCCCGGTGGTACGGTTGTTTTAAGGATGATGATCTTACTTGCCGGCAAATCAGAATATGAAGTGGTTGCGAGTACTGTAATGTCCTTCACAACTTTTTCGACAATGCCTGTATAACACTCGCCATTCTCTCTCATCGGGGTCGGTACGCATACAAAAATGATGTTCGAGTATTCAACCAAATTCGCCAAAGAATTTGTGTTACGTAATGATGGATTTATATCATACGTTAAAAGTTCCGGATAATCTTCAATCATTCCTTCTCTTATGGAGCTCCCAACGAACCCCTGGCCAATAATTCCTATTTTGTGATCCATATTAAAATTGATATTTTAGTGACAGCATAAAATTAAATCCTACCTGTTGAAAATATCCAGGATTTCCATCAAAACCTATGTTGCCATAAGTATAGTAGAGTTCATTCAATACATTGTTTAATCGCAATCCGATGTCAAATTTATTAATTTTTACCGAATTATAAAAATTTATTGTGTAATAAGACGGTATTTTATTCTCATTGGTCAAATCTATGTAAGACTCACCGTTGTATCTAAGGGACACACCAGAGGTCCATTTTCCCAGGTTATAGACTACATCTGAAGTTGTAATAAAGGATGGAGAGAGAACGTGTGTGAACCTCGTGTCATCCTGTATTATAACGTTATCAGAGAGTGAAAAAACGTTTAAAAACTTCCAGTTTCCTAACTCAATTTGTAAGTCTGATTCAATTCCAGCTCTGTAACTTTCGGCTACGTTTGAGTGTATCACAATTGCATTTGGTCCAACCTGGCCATTAAGAACGATTTCATTCTGGAAGTCCATGTAGAACGTGTTCAGTTTCCAGGCTACATTGTTTCCATAAACTTTTATTCCTGCTTCAAAATCCAAGACTTCTTCTGGAACTACATCTACTGCAAATTCCTCTATGTATTCATCCATTCCTCCAAAGAGATCTGTTCTTGTGGGTTCTCTGTGATTTTTACCCAATCCAAAATATACATGAACGTTATCAGACATATTAAGTGTCGACCCTAATGACCAGTTTAAAAAATGCCAATCTTGTCGTTCAAGATCAAAATCTCCAGTGATGTCATGGTATCCAAATGTGCTGAATCGATATTGAACATCTCCATAAAAATTAAACTTACTTAGCTTTATGTTTGTCTTTATGTAAGGCGATACCTCATTCCTTGTACCATAATTTTCATTGTAGGTTTCGTATTCATCAGGAAACGCCATTGCATTAGTATGGTCTCTTTTATATGTATGCGCAGAAATTCCGACAAAAGTGTGGGGTAGTGCACGAACATTTATGTTTGTTCCTATCCAGTTGCTGTTAAGTTGTAACTTGTACATGGACTCGTTGAAATTCCCTCCAAAGTGCCCGAAGTCCATGTTGTACCAGCCGTTGAGGTAGGTGTGGTAGAGTACCATCCTGAGGATCGAATGGGAATATTGTAACTGGTTGTGTACGTATAGGAAGGCATCCTGTTCGTTCTCGGTATTGGCATTGGATCTATGATCGCTCTCGATGGTCTCGAAAGAAGAGCCGATCCAAGCCATTTGATTATATTGCTGTCCGACGAAACCTGTGAGGCGAGCACCTTTAAAAGGAGCATACCCATAAAATAACGAGTAGGACTTATTTCCAGAATGATGTTTGTAACCGTCTGTGGTAAGATAAGAAGCTCGCATCCAACCCTTATCAAAGCTCGCCTGGGCCGTAGCATTCCACGTATTATAAGATCCATAGCTTAATGATATTTCTGATGGTACTTCAGGTTCGTTCGAGTCAAAGTTTATGGATCCACCGTAAGATGAAACTCCTGACTTCGATACCCCGGCTCCCCTGATTATTTGAATATCGCTAACCGTTTGCATGAAGTTAGCATAGTTGTTAAAGTAAATTCCCTGATCTTCAGGTTCATTCATCGGTACACCATTGAGGGTTACGTTGATTCTCGTTTGATCAATTCCCCTTAACCTAAAATAGGAATATCCTGTGAATAATCCATTATCAGTGTTTACGGTTACTGATGGAGTGTGTTGTAACAATCCAGCTGGCTCCATTTCCCTACCGCGAAAATCAATCTCTTGAGGAGTTAAATTTTTGAATGAAAACGGTGTTGATTTGGTTGCCTTATACGAGGCTGTTACGGTGATTTCTTCTACGGAAATCGTATCTTCCACGATGTTTCCGTTTTGGTAATAAAAAACAGAGTCTTGTCCGATCGCTGTTGCGCTTATAAATACGCTTAATAACAGTACTAAAATTTTATTCATGATGGTTTAAGTTTAATTACTTTTACTTATAATTATATGATTATAACGTCAAATGTTTTAACAGATTCCTTGTTTATTTGTATCATAATTCTGTTTTTGCATTGTCGATTAAATATCGCTTATGATCGTACACAAAATGATAGCGATCATTGCTTTCTTTCCAAACATATGACATCATGTCAGATGGTATATCAATTGGAAGCTTGCCCTCAACGTAAATGGGGCTAATGAGATTTTCAACCGTTATGATTGAATATCCGCTAGTTTCAATTACATAAGTGACTTTTCCAATTTCTTCGACTTGTCCATTTCTTGGAACGAAATGATAAGAGGTCGCAGGCTCGATCGTCGCGCAGGAAACCATTGCGAAAATTCCAATAATAAAGAATATTTTTTTCATGATTTAAGGATTAGGTATGATATATTCTAACGTTCCTCCCCAGATAAATCCATTACTTTCATAAACCTTTTCAGCTACAAGCGTGGCACCATCAAATATTCTGAGTTGTAATGATGATCCTGGATTTCCACTGGCTAATGCGGATAATTTTACGGGGTGTCCGACACATGTGTTGGTCACAATGGCCCATGGTAGAGTTTTGTCCTCAACTGATACATATTCCCATATCAGTGAATCGGGATAATTTGAATTTGAATATTTCAAATCTCCATAAGTGATAGAACCTGCGGCTGCTATTCCATTACCATTGACTTGATAAGTAATGTCAGTAAACAATTCAGGATCATCTGGTGGTACAATACTGTCTTCACACCCAAATAATATAAAAGATGCGAATAATGCGAATAATAATTTTTTCATGTTTTTCATGTTTTATGTAAAATATTATGGTGTCGGTACGTTTTCACAAAAATGTGTTATTCCATACTGTTCTAAATCATAGTGGTCGAGAGTCATGAATTTCTTTTTCTTGAAATCATACACTGCTTCAAACCAACATTTTTCCTTCTTAGAGTATGCTAGCAAGTGATTCGAATATCCCATTGGCATGAATGGCTCTTCCGGTTCCTGTTCTTTTCTGTTAATCCAGTCCATTAGTTTTGGTTTAGTGATTCGTATACTTCAGTTGTTTTGGTAAAGGTTCTCTCAATTTCTTGACGAGAAGGATCAAGTTCACTTATCAATTTTCTCCTCTTTCTTTCGGCTTCTTTTTTTCTCCATTCAGATCTAAGAAACCTCTTGATTCTTTGTCTTATTCTGTAACTACAACGTATGTAATTGTTGTTTGAATGGATGTCTGAAATGTAATATCCAGTACCTTCTATTAAATATTCCGTTAAAATAAAAGACCAAGTTTCATACTCATACACATTGGAGTATTCATGAGTAAGAAGATTTCTATCAAAATTTTCTTTCAATCGTTTGAAGAAATCTCTAGCAATCTTGTTTTGTTCTTTTCTTAGTTTCATTATTCAAACAATTTTTCGGCAGCGGCGGATGGAAATCTAGCTCCTTTTTCCATTATTTTATTTCTATCTTCTTCCTCATCTTCGCCGTTACAAGTGCCAATATAATACTTTATTTCGAATCCATTGTCAACTTTTACAATTCCAATGGGTTTAAATGAACCCATTTCGTGAAACCAAATAGAATCTAATACTGTTGCTGTCATCACAATAATTTTAAGTGTCCGGTTATTTTATCAATCTTATCGGGATCATCGGGACCTATTGCACAACAGGTAATGGTTATTTCCCCTCCGAATTCCGTCAACCCCTTATCCTCAATAAGAGAGCAAGGAATTTCAGTTTTTTTAGCTTCTTCATAAACCTCCACAACTTCGGATAAAGTTCCCCCAACTACTATTTTAACAAATGATCCTTCAATCCATTTTTTTATATTTTCGCCAACATCTCCTTTAGGCAGCCAAACCTGGTATTTATATTTTTCGCCACCATTTTTTACAGTATAAAGACCATATTCTGGGGACATATAATTAAATATGACTCCAAGAGATGCATGAGCACCTTGAGCTATCATTTTACCTTTCCTCATTTTAGGATTGGTATCGGTTCGCATTACTATAACTTGTTTAGGATCTTTCATTTCCTTCTTGCGTATTCATTTAAGTCAAAACACCATCCAATTTCTTCTTTACTAGTTGGATATTCACACGTGTCATAACATATTAGTTTTTGATCATAACATTCTATAATTCCTGGCCATAAACCTAACCACTTATCGTGTTGAACGTTGTCACAACAATCTTCAAATATTGTTTGGTCTCCACAATTTAAACAATGAGATATATCGCAGCAACTTCCATGGGTTTGGCCCGGTTTTACACCGCAGTCGGGGCAGTTACTAACCTTTTCTTTTTTCCAAAGTTGTTCAACAATTTCGTCAATCTCACTTTGTGATAAACCTTTTTCTTTTGGTGTCAAAAACATTGCTTTATTTTTTAATCATTGGTCCCTTCAATTAACGATTTAACATAATCATCAGTGCTTCCTGGATCCGGATTGTATGGGACAAGTTTTTCTTCCATCTTTGATAGAAGTTCGGATTTACATTTATGTGTTTCTATTTCACCATTATCATCTTTGTATTGTATTGTATAAGTTTCAGAGCTCCACTTCTCTTCATCGCTCCATCGAATTTTTATCAAAAAATAACTGGTGACAGCTCCATCAACAGAATCCTCAGATGTTATTTTCATGGTAACATCATCACCAATCTTAAACGGGGCATCCATTTTTTCAGGATCTGTGGAAATTTGAATTCCTCCAACCAATAGGCCGATGATTACGATCCAAATAAGCAAATTTAAAAAGTCTCTCATTTCCTTTTAATTTTAATAGTATCTACCGGAATAGTTTTCTTATCATCCCAAGGAGACTTAGTCCAAACAAATGTGCTATCGGTAACAGACTTGATACGAATATCTCCTGTAACAGCATCGTCATGTCCTTGGGCATAAGCGGATTTTTTTGCCTTATCAATGTCATTATCTGAATCCGAAATTAGAACCTTATAATTTACAGTTCCATGGATTCCATCAAATTGTCCTTCTGCATAGGATTGGGCTGTGGCTTGATTGAGGCCCCTTTGTCCAACAGACATTACCGCAGAAAAGGCCGCAAAAAGAAGTACTAAGATTATTAGTACTGCTAAAGTACCGCCGGTCCACTTGAGAAATTTTACTACTTTTTTCATGATTACTTTATTTTTAAAATGTGTTTACAAATTTCAATTTCTTTTTCATCCCCGAGGTGTTTACCATTGGTATCAGAGAGTTTAATGGTTGGAGTCCAGTCGTCGCCCTCGGGCTTCGCCTCTGTCATCTTTATTACCATGTTTAATGGCTTTAATCCAACATCATTGGTGAAGTTTGTGCCAATGCCGAATGAACACATGATCTTTCCTCTGCAGTACTCTTTGATTTCGACTGCTTTTTCAGGATTTAAACTATCTGAGAAGATAATTACTTTCGATTTGGGATTTATTCCCAATTTATTGTAATGTGCGATGGTTTTATCCACAAATTCTACGGGATCTCCACTATCCTGACGAATTCCATCATAAAGTTTGGCAAATTTCGTTTCAAATGACTTGAAGAAAACATCGGTCGTGAATGTATCTGATAGCGCAATACCAAGGCTCCCCCTATAAACTTCAGACCAGTGTTCCATTGCAAGTGAATTGGCCATCTTGTAACCATACTTTGCGGCATGAAACATGAACCACTCATGGGCTTGGGTGCCCAGCGGTTTGATGTTATTTAGAAATGCAAGGTATACATTAGATGTTCCTGTGAAGTTTTCATTTCTTCCATTGTTAGCAAACTGCGCAACAACCTCTGCATGGTTATCAAATGATTCTCTTCGGCGAGTTCCTAAGTCTCCATAATGTATACCATTCATACGGAAGAGTAACATCTTTTGGGCGTTGTTTTTTTCACGAGTCTGAGCATCCCATTTTTTACCGCCTGTCATCTTAAAATACAATTCAGAAATGGCAGCCATTAAATTTGTTTCCCATAGGATTGTACGGTGCCAATAACCCTCTATTGAAACGTCAAGGTCAGAACCAGACTGAATGATACCAACTTCAGAAGAATCAAATCTGTATCCGTATAAGAAATCAAGATACGTTGGTTCAAGGAAACCATTACACCTCGTATGGAGAAATATTTTTTCATGTTTAGTCATTGCGAGGGCTTCCATTTCCTTTACTTCTTGACGAAGCGCTTCTCCAAACCCCTCCGGAAACGCAGTTTTTCCCCTATTGATAAACTTATAGCGTACCTTCGCTCTCGGAAAGAGCTTGATCACTGCTTGTTGCATTGTTAATTTATAGAGGTCGAGATCTAAAATGCTTTTTATAATCATGATTCAAATTCCTCCTTTAGTTTCAGATAAGTTTGGTATCTTCTTTTGCGACTGTCCTCTTTCATGAACGTTTCTCGCTTGGTTCTTTCTTCATGTTCTCCATCCGTCTCAAGGCGTGTTCTTTCAACGATTAAATAAAAATGAGGATCCCATGCTTCATTTTCGGATTGGTATCCTTCGTCATATCCAGCAGTGATGATGTCATCAGGCTGAAGTTCGATTTTTATGGAGCTTACTGGAATCGGATGATTTTCCTGTAAATGTAAGGCTTCATATTTTACTTCTTTTTTCATTGTTGTTTGTTTTTATAATGGAATCCCACGGGCCTGAGTGAATCGTTGTCCTGTAGAAGACTTTGTAATGGGTCTTTAAATGGTCCAACTGGTCCGTTGTGGATATCTCTAATGTCAATTTCTTTTAGCTCTCCTATATCTGGTGGAGTTTCTCCAATCAGTCTCCAGAGAATGTCCATACCAGTATAATAATCATCATCTGTATGAATCGTTTTAATAGCTAATCTTATCAATGCCTTCTCTTTTGCTGTCATAATATTGGAGGATTTTTCTGCATTTCTCTGTAAATATAATCACTTATTTTAATTAAAGTCAATTTTCTTCTTATAAAATACCAAAAATTGTTCCAGTCTCTTGCTAAATTTAAGTCAATCTTTACTGGCGTGAAGCACTTCCACTTCTCCTTTTTTGGTACCTGAAACCTTACTTTAAATTGAATTTCAAGTACGTATCCATTTATGGTCATCCAATTTCTTGGTTTCATTTGAGTAAAGTAAGCGGATTATAAATAATGGATAACAATAGTATGGTAAACACTCCATCAAGAAACAATATTAACCATACGTTAAAACTAAATTTTTCTCTCCTTCCAATCATCGGTTTTATTGCATACATTGAGGCTGTTGATAAACCTATCATTAAAAGTCCTATCCACCACCATGGAGTGAAAAATGTAAGAAGAACAAAAAGCAAATAGATGTATCCAATAAATTGCAATACCGGATTCTTTTGCATTAAGAAACTCCGATTATTTTTTTCGGTGCTTAAACTAAGTTTTAGTTTTTCGCCAGTATGTTTCTTTTTAAAATCTGCGATCTTTAAAGAAATAAGAACGTTATTCCAAATTATTTTTGGAATAATAACGATTTTTACGGCCTCCCATAATATGAAAGCCAATGCGATGTGTTGTACTACTTGGTCGAAATTCATGTTAATGTTGTTAAAAAATTAAACTTCCTTCGTCATCCCACTGGCAATATAGCTTTCCGTTCTCACGTAGGATTACATATTTTAATGAATCTAAATTATCTTTGCTCATACAGTCATCGTCAACTGCTGTTGACATTCCATCAATTGAATAAACCATGGGTCCAAAGGGAAGTCTGTAAAGTGGTGTGCCTTCACCATTGTGATGATACCCGGTTTGAAATTCCTCATCTTTTTCTCCAGCGATATATTCGTTAATGCGCCTAAACACAGTTTCGTTACATGCATTTTCATCCACCCAAATGGATTCTGGGTTATCTTCTCCTCCTCCATATAATTTTCTGAAGGTAATTTGGTCTGCGCCCAATTCTTTGCATCGTATTAGGATGTCTTCAGGATACATTTTATCATAGACATTTGTCATATTAAGGGATAAACGAAGGTTAAACCCGCTGTCTTTGATGAATCCACAGAGCTCTTCCAGCTCTCGTCTTAAATTCAAAGGGGTTCCAATTAAATCCCAATTATTTGCAGAATCATTAATATCAGAAACTGATAGCGAAATGGTATTTACGCCTAATGATTTCAACAGTTCCACATTTGGGTAACGATCATCTGTTCGTATCGTAGAACCTGGAATAGATTTTTCACAATCCATCAACATGACACCCGTTGTTTGAAGTTCAACGTTTGGAAAGGGGTGTCCCTCTTTGTTCAGGGCATCCCATAATTGGTTCAAAAACCACTTATTTTGAAGGGCCTCTCCGGTGCCTGTGATGATAAGGGTGTTTACGTTGTTGTTAGCTGCGTATTTAATTCTTTTGCGATATGAGATCATATCGAATCTGGTTTCATACGGGTTGTTGTGCATCCTCGATACACAGAATGGGCAGTTGTTTACACATCCTTTTGTGGGAATAACTACTGATATGCTTTGGATTTTCATTTTTTGAGTATAAAAACTTTGAATAATAAAAAGAACATAGATGCTAATAATATCGTTGTGAAAATCATTGCGTAAGCACCCACATAAAACTTCTCAAAAAGGTTGTATTTGTTAACAACATCGAGTGTCTCAAAGAGATTACCGTCCGCTAATTTAAAAAACATAACGGCGATGTATGTATCTGCGATCATCATAAACACCAAAAAGATGCTTAGAATGATTAAAGCTATTTTAATTAGATTATTTTTCATGCTACCGCAACGTTAAGTTTGTTGTGAATGTCAATTACGGTCTCTTTCTCAATATGGAATCCTTCAGGAATCATCGCCTTGAGCTTCTCCTCGTCGGAGATAGAAATGATTTGCTTCCAATACTTAGGCATTTTCTTCATCAAAATTGCCATTTGCTTCTCTGACAACCACTTCCGATTGTTATACTGCTTAGCAAAGGATGAAAGGATCTCTCCGTCAACCCCAGTAAAACCTACACCGTTATATTCGGATGTGGTTTCATACTCTTGTTCGTCTGCGGTTTGGAATTCAAAAATCTTGGTGAGTCCGTGGAGTGCCCAACGGGTGTCGTTTGCGAGTTTACCTCTTACGAATTCTTTGATCTGTTGTTTTGTTATTTTTGCCATTGTCTTAAAGTTTAATTACTTTTATGATAGCTAATATAACAATAATACCCGAAATAAAAAAATTTTGGTGAATTTTTATCACCTAAGGACTAAAATTTATCATTTTATAGCTGTTGAGGACCATTTGGTGTCCCAAACATCAATTGTCCAGTAGCATCATCATAAAAAACCACACCATCGGCTACTTGAGGCGGATCGTCAAGATTTAGTTTTGGGGTTGGCGCCTTATCCTCTTTCATTAAATTCCTAATGATTTCCTTTTCTTTTTTGGTACGTTCAGAATTCTTCTTTTTGAGAATGTCCTCAATTACTGCACCACCAGGACCACATATGTCAAAGTGTTCTATAAAATTTTCTATCATTGATAAAGTTTTTGGTCCGCAAGTTCCAGTTCCTGTCCAAACCATACTAGTTCCATCCCAAGTTAATATGTGTCCCTCAAAAGGGTTTGTTTCAATATTTATGCTTAGTGTATCCCCATCTATAACACCACCTAATAGAACTTCATTACATGGATTCGCTATAATGCTCCTGTCAGAATAGGCTTCCTGATAATCTACTGAGTATGTAAGTCCATCAGCCATGTTGTCTCGTTATTTTAATTTTGGGTTTCTTCTTCTTTGATTTTGCGATAATTTTCTTAAGAAGTTTTTTATCAGTATTGCTGCGTTCAGAGTGAGGTTTATCAAGTATTCTTGTTAGTTTTGGAATGTCTCTTATAGGAACATCATATGCTTCAATGAATGCTTCAACGTGTCCTATTATTTCGTCATCCTCTTCGTCATCCTCTTCGACTTCGTTTATTCTTCTTCTTTGTACTGCTAATAATCTTTCTTGAAGTTCGTTCAATCGTTCTTGATGTGTGCGGGTTTGTTCTTCATCACGTCTATCTCGTTCTCGTCTGTGTCTGCCCCATATACCTGAATCCCATATACCATCACGATGTGCCTGTTCAGCAAGTTCCGATGCAGCTTCTGCAGCAGCTTCTACCTCTTTTTCATAATCACTTTGAAGACCTCCCCCAAAGTCTTCATATGATTTATCATACCATCCGTCTGTTATATCAGCCATCTTTTAATAATTTATCTAGGTGTTCCCACATTTCTTCAAATCTTCCATCACGCAAATTCTTTGAGAAAAATTCATGTTCATCACGGTACATGTTTATCATTGAAGATTTTTCGGTAACGGAAAATGTAACGTTAGCAATTCTATCACATAGCTTGATGAAAGTACAGTGCTTGTATGCTTTTATACCATCATAATACGTTTTGTTAGCTCTTTCTTTTCGTGTCTTTCCCTTTTCGTTACAACACACATAAGAATATTCCGCAATTGTTTTGTTGGTTTCGTCTTTTACGTTATTGTAGGTTTCTCTTGCGTCTTCAATGATATCATGACACCAACACCCGCCGATTACATCAGATCTATCGATCTCAGGTATTAGGTGAATGAACTCTATCGCTGTATCAACTGTCATCTGTAAGTGATACGCATAGGGATACAAAGCATTGTAGTGATGATTTACTTCTCTATGCCGTCTTATCGCATAATCTTTTGCTATCTCATCTACTGAGAGGAATTCTCTGTATTCTGGCATTTTTTCTTATTTTTATCTCTATAACCTTGCCATCCAAATTCTCGGATGCGTTCTTGCAATCCGTTCCTCTTAGGACGAGTTCTGTTTTTGCTTCTTTTTTCTCGGTGTTGTTGCTTTTCTGGCATTTATGTATCTTCTTTCGGTTGTTTGTATTTGATCATAATTAACGAATAAATTTCTGTCACCACACATTTCGCATTCTGGAGATGCTTTACCCCAGTTTTGTAAGTATGGAATTTGAGGTGTAATCATTCTACACTGGGAACACCAACTCCATCTGTGTTCCCAAGATTCACTATCGCCCATCGACTATCATTTACTATTCGGTCCATCACATTTATTCCAGACTCCATGCTTGCAACAGCATGGGCCATTATATATGGAACATAAATGTATCCACCATATTCCATGGCCAAGGAATTTTCTTGACCAGTTTCCCAATGCCTTATGAATTCTTCTTTAATCATCGCAAAACATTGATTCTATTACTAAGAGATCTAATTGTCTCGTTTCCCAACGTCTTATAAATTCTTCTTTATTCATATAAATGAGAATAGAATTCTTCTACAACCACCCCAGAATCATCAAATTCCAAAAGTACATCATTAACATCTTCAGCGATTGCTCGTGTTCCTTCAATGAATATTCTCGTTTCATACCCAAAATACGCGGCATCTTTTGCCGTATCTTTAACGCAGTAATCAAGAGCGAGCCCAACAATGTCCACAGCTCTAACTCCCTTTTCGATTAGGAATTCATGGAGCCCAGTATTTTCATGACCATCTCCAAACGCTCCATACGGGTGGCAGTGGCTTTCAATTCCTTTCTTGATGATATAAAATTCTCCGTTTATTAAACTAAAGTCAATATCATCATGTAACTCAGCCCCTTTTGTATTCTGTACACAATGTATAGGCCATAGAACTTCAGGCTTCCCGTGTATCTCCATCTCTTCAAACGGCTTCTTCCCCGCGTGCGATGCCGCGAAATAGATATTATCCGGTTTGTGCCAATCTTTCGTAAAAATAACGAGGTCATATTTTGGTAGTAATTCATTTATCACTGGAACTATCTTATCTCCTTCTTTCACAGCTAACGCTCCGCCCATCCCGTTATCGTAATCTTCTTTACTTGCGGGCATAAAATCATACTGTGCGTCAACCACTATCAGTGCTTTCTTCATTTTTGAATTTTTAGAGGTTCATACTATTATAGTATTCATTTGTTCTTAGTTTTCATTATCAAACGTAAATTCTTCATTACAGTGCGGACACAACCACGTTTCTTTCCATGTGTATAATGGTTCCGGGGCAATGGCGTATTTGCTGATAATGTGAGTGTGGTGACCACTTACGTGTTCTATCTTTGGATAGTATTCAGGCGGTACGGGTAATTCAGTTTCTACGATATCATCGTGGCACAAATCAAACACCTGTTTTCCATTATCGTCTAACCGATAATACGTGCCATCAAATTCGGCTTCATCCCATCCGCATTGTGGGCAATTATATTGCTCTAAGTTAAACTCCATCAATTGCAGATTTTGGTATGTTAAAGGGGTTATTCCTTTTAAACTCAGTTCGATGGTATCTTTGAAGAACCGGATCATCTAAATCGCCAATTCCCGATGCAAGGTGAGACTGTAATCTTAAATCGACGAGTTTGTATCCATCTCTTGAAGATCCCTCCCATGTTGGTAAAATTTGGTCAAGATCAGTCTTTGAAATTCCAAGACCATCAGTTGCCTGGCATTCAATACATTCTTTTAGGGCTTTTTTCTGGAAATCAAATTCTGATTCATTTTCCATGATCCAATCTGCCATTTCATAAACCTCAGTTTTCCAGAGGTTCTGAATCATTCCATAATCCCCAACATCTCCATGCAACGTCCAAAAACCAAGAAGATATTCCGTATAATTATCTGTTGATAAAACCATACCTTTATGAATTTGCGCCAAATCATAAAGATAAATCATCCGTAAACGAGCCTTAATGTTTCCCCTGCGAATCTTCTCGTTGGGTTCTTCAACGTCCCATCCCTCTGGTCCGGTTACTCCCCATATGCTCGTAAAGGCTGATCCCAATTCATATACATCATCAAATGTATGGCAAAAAGCTTTTCCAACCAGTTCTCCTCGATCTACTTCATCAATTCCATTTCCAAGAGTGATGCTTCGCCCATGCAATTGGATTCCCAATTCGTCGCATACGGGTTTTGCTAATGCAGCACATAGCGTACTGTCAATCCCACCAGATATTCCCATTACAAGGGATTGAATTTTGTTTTTTTCAATGTAACTTTTTAATTCTGCCCTGATGTTTTGTGTTGCTTTTTCGTAGTTCATTTATGTTTTCTTTCGTTAATTTCTTTTTCTTCCATTTTGCTGATGTATTGATCCACTGTTTTTAGTTCGGATTTCATTTCTTCTAACAGCTCTTCATCAACCTCGTTTTTGATGGACTCCTTGAGTCTATCTCTGTACTGATAATAATCTCTTACTGTTTCCATGATTTCCTAAAATTGGTTGTTGCTAATATAACAAAAATCCACGACAAATAAAAATCAATCCACTTTTAGTTTATATGGTGGTTGAGATGCAATTTGAACGTAAATGTTGTTGTACTCTTCAATCTCTTCTTTCGTGAGCTCCCGTGTTGTTGACTTTGGGAAGCATACATTAAAGAATCCGAATCCAGTTACCCAGTTTCCGATAACATACTCATCTGTCTCATTACCAACAATACAGAGATCTGCTTTTTCTCTTGAAAGCTCTCCCATTTTATGAAAAGCTTTGGTAGCCATTAGATATCTGTGGCCGCCTTCAATTTCAGTCATTTTGGAGGTTTGTGCTTCAACTATTCTAGCACTTTCTTCAGTTGTAATTTTATCCATTTTGTCTTTGTTTAGGTACATATAATAGTCCACGATCTTCAACCCATTTCTTTAATTCTTCTGCATTAGGAACTTCTTGAACGTTTACTTTTTTCAACAACGCAGGGTTTATCTTTACGCGATCATATAAATAAAGATAATAGACGTTCTTAATCCCAGTCATTGAGATGTTCTTGAGACATTCATTACAAGGAGAAAGGGTTGTATACATATCACAACCTTCTACCTCAACAGGGTGTCTTGCAGAGAACATGAGAGCATTCATTTCAGCATGAATCTCATTATCATCACTCCATGCTGAGTGTTTTACCCTATCAAAATTGTCTTTATCGAACACGTTACAACAATTTGGCATTCCTCCAGGAGTACCATTAACTCCACTTGAGATAATCCTTCCATCCCTTACAATCAACGCGCCAACATGGTGCGAAACGCACTTACTCTCGTCTGCCAAAAGAAATGCCATTTTAATATATAGCCCGTGTTTTGTTTTCATGTTATTTTAGTTTTGTGTTTGGTACCATCTTCATCTACATATGTAAGTTTGACGCCTTCAAACACCAAAAACGAATATTCAGTATCGCCCTGTACTCCATCTACAAATTCCCAGGCATGTTCATCATTTTCATCATAATCTTCAGAATCAACAGCACAATTTTCAAACATCATCCTTTCTAAAAATTTACATTCCTCTTCTGTGATCTGTTTTTCTTCAACAAATTTGCTCATGTCATTACGGTCAAATACGATTCCCCAATGACCGCCAAGAGGTTTCAACGCATTCAACAACCTAACATATCTTTCTAGGTATGGGTTATCAGCAGAAACATGCACCTTTTCGCTCGTGTTTCCATTAGCATCACCTATCATGTATTCATACTTGAGAATGTAATAGGGATCACTCTTCTTTTTGTTTTTCTTTTCTTTTTCTTTTACTATTTCTATCATCACGCTAGTTTTTTACCTTTTAATAATTCTCTTATAAATCTATTTTCCTCAGTGCCCATAACTTCTTTTATCCATTGCTTATAGACATTTGGGAATATCAGGCTTATTTCTTCATATGTTTTTCCTGTAATAGAATATGAATCAAATTTTTGTTTGGTGTTATCCGGAAAATCTATTGAAAGAATATAATCTATCAAATCTGGATAATCCTTATAATTAAATACCCTTTCATCCGCAATAAAACATACTGCAGTTAAGGCATCTTCTAAATCAGGTTCAGTGAAATATGACATTTTTATAGATCTCGCAATGCCGTCCCCTAATGATAACTGGTCGGCTAATTGATTTAGACTGCCCTTTGAAACTCCATCAAAATCTCTTTGAGAATTTGTGGTTCCACCATTAAGTATAATCCAGGTTTTCCAGTTTTTTGCAAAATCAATGAACTCCTCATCATCTTTGTAATTTAGAGCATATTCTACTGCAGCATGTCCTGCTTGTATTGCCTGTTGTATCGGCGAAAGATTATAGGGTACGAAAAAATACATTCTTAATTCCATGTTGTTATTTTTAATATTTACGATTTTTCTCGTGGTAACCATCGTGCACTTATCCGCGATTTCCTCGATTCTCTTTTTTGGAATGTCGTAATGATCTTTATGAAACCAACAATGTTTGATGTTAAGATCATCAGCCATTACATGTAAATTGTCTATAGAATAAGGTTTACAGACAAGGTGTCTCTTGCTATCGCAAAAGTATTTCACTCCTTATAATTTTTGATCATTTCCTTAATTTCTGGTGTCACTTCTGCTTTAGGAATGTAAGCAAGCCCAATTCCTTCTTGTTGCATGCTCATTTGTTTACGAATTATTATAACCGCAAAGACCGATCCAACATCATCCTGAAAATACGTTACCCCGTCCTTAAATTCGTTGGGGTTTGTACGATCTGAAACTTTGACATTGCAGGATGTTGTTGCGAAAGCAACAACTATTAAAAATACTGATAAAATTTTCTTCATGATTTTGTTATTTGTTTAAGAAATATACGTTTGTTTTTTATGCCTATATAAGGATCTTTAGCATATGATTCATAAGCCCCCATTAACATGACTAACATAAACAGGACTGTTGATATTGAGGCGAAAATAAGCACGCTCATTGTACCGAATGAAAATAAAATACAAAACACAATAAAGGTTTTTAGTGTAAGTATCCAAAATTGTTTGGCTGAAATTCTTTTTATGAATCGTTTCATGTTTCTATTTTTCAGGAAGCATATACCAATTAATTGTTCGTTTTTCAGTAATTGGCCCATTTTCTTCGTTTGGTATGATAATGATAGTCATCTGACCATAAAATTCTTCTTTCTTTATTTCCATTTTAATATCACCGCATTTTAAAATAACGAGACTGTCAGTCCTTTCCACTAATGGCATGCAAAAAACGAAAGACATTGCTGTATCGTTAGTGGTGGCTTCATCTAACTTAAGCTGCCCAAATGACACTGTTGAGAAGGTTATTAAGATGGCGAGTACTATGTAAATTCTTTTCATAGGCCAAATATAACAAAAAACCCCGAGATAAAAAATCCCGGGGTTGTTAATAATCCGTTAAAAAGTTTTATACTAAAGATACGTTTACCGCATTTAATCCCTTTTTACCTTCAACCAGTTCAAATTCAACTTCATCGTTTTCATTTAAAGTGGTTTCATTAATACCAGAAACGTGAACAAAATGTTCTTTTTCTGAATCATTTTCTTTGATAAAACCAAAACCTCGGTCTGTGTCAAAGAATTTTACTTTTCCTTGTTTCATTTAATTTGTTTATTTAATTTATAATAAAGAAGACCGAGAAAACTCCCGGTCTTCGTTCATTCTTATATCTCGATAGCGTTTATAGCATCGATGACTTCGTTGATATTTACTTCCATTTGTGGAATTTTTTCGTAAATATCTTGAGTGTATCCGTAAAGACGGAATACCTTTTGTCCACCCTTTATAGGAGCGGTTGTTGAATATCCAACAACATCAATCAAGTAAACGTATGGGGTTCCAAACTTGTTTACATACTTCTTGAAGTTGTCTTCAACTCTACTGTATCCATCTTGCATGTCAGAGATTATTACAACTCTGTCATACTGAGTGTTATTATCTGCGAACAGATTGAAGCAAGACGCAAAGTCAGTACCGTGACTACACTTTCCGTTGTAAGAAGTAAACTTCTTCTTCAGAGTGTTAACAGAATCAGTTGGGTTCCATCCAGTAATCTTTTCAGACCATGATGCAAAGTGATAAACATCACCTCCGATGCCCTTTGCAAAAGTAGCGGCAACTAGTGCAGCCTTCTCAGCAGGGGTTGAGCTGGATCTCTTACCACCTGGAAGCGCAACGCCTCTACCAGTCATAGAACCAGATGTATCGAATACAACTGCAGTTCTACCTTCAGGAAGCAATTCCTTAAGGTTTGGAATGGAAGCTTCATACGCCTTTCCAAGCGCATCGGCAACCTTAGCCAATTGACGACCGTTGAATTCAAGAAGCATAACTTCAAGAGCAAGGTCAATTTGGTGTGGCCATACAAGTGACTTCTTAATGAACTTAGGTTCAATAAGCAATTCACACGCAGCATCCAATAGAGGAGTATCATTAGTCTTAAGAATGTTTCTCAAGTTACGAAGCAATGCCAAGTAACCAATCTTCTTAGTCTTGATAAGTTCCGCATAGTTTTCAGTCTTTTGTTCAACGAGAACCTTTTCAGCTTCCGCCTTAGTGATTTCGCCTGACTTAACTGCTTCTGCAACCTTCTTACCAGTTTCAGTGTTCTTATCTTCAACAGTATTGAACTGCTTTAGGATTCCAAGAACAAGAGCACGAAGTGCAGGAACTCTTACAGTTCCTTCAACAACTTCGTTGAATGTGTCCTTTTCGAACTTTGTACCAACAATAGCCTTGATGTAATCTGCAGTTGGTACATCAACGTAGCCATTCTTTTCAGTTGGAACTGGGTGAACAGCGTTAACGATGTCAACCAAACTCAAAGTGCTAGACTTCATTTGGTACTTAGCAAGTTCGTACGCATCAGCGTTTTCAATAGCGCCCTTGAAACCTCTCTTCATGGCACCTGGAATGGTATTGGTCTTATTCTTCGCACGGTAGCACGCAAGAATTTCCATCATATCGTCAAGACGATAGATTATACCACCTTCGTTGCCCTTACGGTTTCTCTTAGAGAAGAATCTCTTTCCAAGTTCATCACCAGAAAGGTGAGGCAATAGATTAACCGCTCCAACGTGGGTAACGGATCTTTGACCGAATACGCTACGTGCATAGACGAGTGCCTTTGCAGCAAAGAGCTTATCTTTCTTCGCGATGGTATCAATAACTTCGCGCAAACGAGTTTCGCGTTCTGATTCCTTTTCATAAAAGGTATTCTGGATTCCTGTGGATAGGATTCCTACGAGTTCATGTTCTGGTCTTTGGGTTTGACCGGATCCACCTTGGTGAGTAGTAGTCTTTTGAACTACAGGTTCTCTCTTTTGATTGTACTTAGACATAATTGCCTCCTTTCATTAATTAAATTTATACTAAAATAAAAAAGCCCGAGTGACGTGTGTCTTCTCGGGCTTTTGTAATCCAAATAATCGTAATAAAATGGAATATAAAGTTAGTCGAGAAAATTGGTGAGAGTTTTTCTGTCTGGCTTTCGCCTGATCTTTCTTATGGTTGAAACGAAGTATCTCTTACCTTACTACAACAGTGCTTTTCAATATTTTAAAGAACAAAAATTTTGTTGAGAAAATTGAGCAGAGTATTTTTTCATTTTTCCTACGAAGTAACTCTATTCTTACTACAACTAAATTTTATATTGGTAAATATATACCAAGTTTCGCTTCTGCGAAAATATTTTTTGTTAATTTTTTGTTAAGATTCAATTTATATATAGAATCCCATTTTTACTCAATTGATACTTAGTGCCGAGGATGCTTGATATGTTATGTCGCCGATATAAGGTTGGCTCCAGTCTTGCACATACACATCCTCATATTCTTCGGTTATTATCTCTCTTCCGAGATAACGTCCTTCACAATCGTACTTGTCGATTGTTTTGGTTACTCTTTTGACCATCTTCATTTGTGGGTTCCATGTTGAGATACCCGGATAAGTTACATTACAATTTTCCATCACAGTTTATTATTTTACATTCAATCAATTCAAATATACGTTGTGCCTGTAACTTTGTGTTTTCTTTTCCATCTATGTTTCCATCCACTTTAATAAGAGGATTTTTTGGAACTTCATAAGGTGCACTTATTCCTGTGAAATTTTTTATCTTTCCGTCAATTGCCTTTTGGTAGAGTCCCTTCACATCTCTATCCATACATTTTTCAATATCTGTGTTAACATAGATCTCGTTAAACCCATCACCAATTATCTTTTTAGCATTGGCTCTTGAAGATCTATATGGAGATATGAAAGCTGTTAATACTATTATGCCCGCATCGTTGAAAAGTTTTGCTACTTCGGCAATCCTTCTTATGTTTTCTTCGCGATCGGTTTTCTTAAATCCTAAGTCAGCATTAATTCCCCATCGTATGTTGTCACCATCAAGAATGAATGTTTTATATCCTTTATTGAATAATAATTTGTCAAGTTCTTCAGCTATTGCAGATTTTCCGCTACCCGATAATCCGGTAAACCAAAAAACCGTGGGGTTCTGGTGTAGTTGTGCAGCCCTCTCTTCCTTGCTTTCACCCAACGGTTTAGGATGAATATTGGCAGGTTTTAATATTTTCTTAGCGAACCTAATTCGCGTAAACCAAAATCTCTCATGATAATAATAAGCAAGCATTTTCACAAACACTTCGATCAATCCTATATTAAGGGCCATTTGTATGTCGCCACTTAGAAACCATGCAATGGCAATTGTAATTAACGTAGCTGTTATCCTCCATGTTACTGTCTTTAGAAGATGTCTCTTTTTATCATTTCCAACCATCTTAAAATAAATTGTAGGTACAAAATATATATTAAAACATTAGAATTAATGAGGGCGAAATTCATACATGAATCTTTGAAAGATATACTTAAACCAAAGGATTTGGTCGATGTAATTAAGGAGATGGATTGGAAACAAAAAATTGTATTTTACTATTCCAATTATACTTACTATGATGGGATGCCTCTAATAACTAAAATCGGAGATGAATTAAAAAAATATCCTCGATTTAGTAAAATTCATATGGCTTTAAGTAGTGGTTTTTCACATCTCCCAATGGCATCTCTTACATTTGATTATAAAGAAAAGAAACTTGCATATTTTGAATTTAGGTTGGCAGAATTTGAAAATGCAAACGATACTCGTTTAATTTTACCAGGTGATAATCCATATGCCGGTCAAGGCACGCCAGTAAAATCAATCCACGACGTTATTAAGTACATTACTCGATATCAAAAATCTGCTTAATCACATCCTTCTGGTCGCGATCCCAGCGGGACTCGAACCCGCGACGCTTGCTTTTAGAGAGCAACGCTCTGACCAACTGAGCTATGGGACCATAGGGGCCGAAGCCCCATTTTTATGATCTATACTTTTTAAGGATTTCCTCAAGAGAAGTTTCGAAATGAGACTTATCATATTCAGTTTCGAATTTTCCGCTATCAATCTCTGACAGTTCTCTTCCTCTTAAAATCGCATAAGCTGCGTACATCACTCTTAATTTTTGGCGATTATGAAAGTGATTCATTGTCGCTTCCCAAGGTTCCATCGTTCTGGTTCCCGAAAACCTTACGGTTTTTCTTTGGTTTCTTAATTCTTTCTGCTCTGCAGCTAACACTCGGATATCTTCCTTTAATTGTTTTACGTTTACTTTTTCTATTGTTTCCATGATTTTTCTTATTTTATTTATGAATTTTAATTACTTACTATGAAAAGTGATTACTTTTCGTCTAAAAATATGAAAAATCATTATGGCGGCCGTATGTGTATCTAGGTTTCTTTCATGGTTTCTTTCTTTTTTAAAATATAAATTATTCCATTCTTTTTTGAGACTGTATATCCAAAAATATTTAAAACTTCTTCCCAGGTTGGATTTTTATTTTCAGATTTTTCCATTTTAATTTAATGTTAACGGTAAATGTGCACAAAGTTTTCGAGCTTTATCCGTCGGTTCCAACGCAATCGCCGTAACCTGGTTCCCTATATCAGGTTCCTTAAAAACTGAATAGTCTAAACCACGCATCTGCGCCTTTTTTAATAATTTGAGGAGTGATTGTTCGTCCGGAACGGACAAGAAAACTAAATACTTTGATTCTGTATTCCATTTTGTAGCAATTTCTGGGTGCTCATGTTGAAACTCAATTGCCGCGTGTGCTGATTGAACAGCTTGGTAACCCGGAGATATGTCTCGACGGGTGATAACGATTAATTTGCTCTAAGTGTCTTTCATTTTGTTTAATTTATATATTTATATATCAAAAATTGTGCCAAGTTTTAACTTAATGACACTATGTCACTACTTCATTCTTTTTTATGACATTATATGTCAATTCTAATTCGAGGGCATCTATTTTATCTTGCATCTCTTCTTGCATCTCTTCAAACGCTCGTGTCATATCCTCTTCCATAGATTTTAGTTCCACTTTTAGTTCTTCAATCGTAGTTTCCATACACTCGCAGGGTTCAACCTTTATTTCGAAGGATTTACTTGACCCCACCCAATATGTTTTTTCTGATGTGGATAAAGTAGATTTACATACATCGCATGTAACGTCAATTTCTATTTCGCTTTCAAATGATGCCATTATTTATAAACTCTACGATGATGAGGTGTATGACGAGATCTAAATGTACGTTCTTTCTTAACAGGAAGATCATTATTCATTACAAAATCTATGAATTCCTGCGGGGGCAAATAATCATGTTCCTCAATGTAATGTATTATCATTTCGGGGACATCATAGTGAAGTTTACCTTTTATCTGCCATATAAACTGTGTGCTGCTTGTAGCATTTTTACAAAATGGGCAAGTATGCCAACCTTTCGTATGAACGCGAACATCAAGTGTTTTGAGTTTTTCAACAAATTCAGAAGGACATTTCCCTTTGGTGTACTGTTTTCCTTCATCAAGCCACGCAATTTTTGTGTGCTTAATGCCGAAGTGGGTCTCTTCTATGTGTAGGTCTTCGAAATACATATTGCTAATATAAACTAAAAACCCGAATTAAAAAATATTTGTGACCATAGGGAGAGTCGAACTCCCACATTCTTGCGAACACTAGCCCCTCAAGCTAGCGCGTCTACCAATTCCGCCATATGGCCATGACCCGCCGAAGCGGGCTTTAATTAACGTAAAATTTTAAAGTTGTCTTTGTACTTTTCGTCAACCGTAATCCAGATTCTTACATTATCTGGACCCTTTTCAACCTGTTCTTCAACCTTTTTTCTATAATCTTCACCTGGCATGATGTAGATTGATTTGGTTGGATAATGAACCAGAACATAGGCAAAGATATACTTTGCTTGATGTAGTTGAGCTGGATGGCTTTGAAATTCGAGGTTACCCTCGGTTGAGGATGTAGAAATGATGATGGGTTTGTTACCACCAACGATGAATGCACTACGTGCGCGCTCACCTGCAGCGCTTTTAACAACGTTAAATCCTTTTTCGGTAAGTGTACCGAGGGCATGGATACGGCCTTCTCTTTCTTTACTCATTTTATATAAATTTAGTTTAACTTAACGAGCCATCAACGACCCGCATTAATAATATACTTGAATATAACAAAAATATCTGAGATAAAAAAATTTTGGGGCAATTATTTTCGCCTTTTTTTCACCTTCTTATGATAAGAGTTTGTCTTCCTTTTCTTTATTCTCTCCAGAAGCAATGGAAGATATCCTAAATCTTTTATGACCATTCTCATGGCATTGTGCTTTCTATGAAGAGCTTTTGATATAGAAGAAGTGCTGTAAACTTGATGCCACTCTCCAGTTTTTTTACTGATTTGTGAGACGATATATTTCTTTCCTTTTTTCTCGAGTTTAACTCGATCGGAAATCTTATCGTATATTCTCATTCTCGAACCCATGGCTTTTATTTTATTTATCTTCGTAGCTCCCAAGGGAATCGAACCCTTACTCCCAAAAGAACTGGATTTTGAATCCAGCGCGTCTACCTATTCCGCCAGGGAGCCTTTTTTATTTAAAGAATGAGCAAGCTCTCTACCATTCTTTGCTTGCCACTCAAGTTGATCATAAATAAATTCCACTTCGTTTTCTCCTGGTGGAATTCCTTTTACTGTATCATCGTGTACAGCTATTGAAAAATATTCATGTTTATCTTCAGTGTACATTTCTGCTCTTCCAGAATTTGAATTTTCATTCATCATTTGAAACGTGAGGCTTTGAATCAAATTCAACGCCTCTTTTGGAGATACCTGGATCATGTATCCCGGCCCACTCTGGGAGTCCATTTTACTCCATTTAATAACTTTCATGTGCGTGTTGTTTTATTGTTTGATAAATTCTTTCCAAACTATCATCGATAACAACTGATTCGGCGGTTACCTTGTAAAATTTCTGTATGGCTTTTTTTGTTTTGAATATGTATTTCCAGGATGGACGAGATCCATGATACCTAAGGAGGGTTTTCTTATCTACTTCGTCATAAAACTC
>Ga0307375_10001422_pt1 | contig 26237 bp, 19 predicted proteins | sample TR1MG_FD_202531 | JGI IMG/M metagenome (GOLD analysis project Ga0307375, IMG submission 202531) | Soil microbial communities from Risofladan, Vaasa, Finland - TR-1 | ecosystem: Environmental > Terrestrial > Soil > Coastal area > Acid sulfate soil | place: Finland: Risofladan, Vaasa | collected...
ACGCTGAAATACACGCGCAGCACGCTGGCCGAGATCCTCACCCAGAACGCGGATTACCCAATCGCCTCGGTGGCCGTGCGCCGCCTGGCCCAGCTGGCGCAGGTGCCGGTGTGCTGAGCGAGCGGGCGGTTGCGCTATCCATCCAGCGCCCCCTGGTAGGAGCCCGCGCGCGGGCGATGCTCTTTCGACCAACGTCAAGAGCATCGCCCGCGAGCGGGCTCCTACGGTAAGCTCGGGCGACCGTTTCCAGCCATGATGCCCATGCGCTTTGCCTTCGTCGCCAGCGACACCGCCATCGCCCAGCAGGCGCGCCGCGCACTGGTCGAGCGCTATGGCGACGTGCCGCCGCAGCAGGCCGAGCTGATCGTGGCGCTGGGCGGCGACGGCTTCATGCTGCGCACCCTGCATGCCCACCGTGCCCTCGACGTGCCGGTCTACGGCATGAAGCTGGGTCAGGTCGGGTTCCTGATGAACAAGTACCGGCTCAACGCGCTGCCCGAACGCATCGGCCGCGCCCATGTCGCTCCGCTGTTTCCGCTGCAGATGCAGGTGACCGATGCGGTCGGCGACGAGTACTTCGCGCTGGCTTTCAACGAGGTGTCGCTATTGCGCCAGAGCAACCAGGCGGCGCATCTGCAAGTGCAACTCAACGACACGGTAAAACTGGCCAACCTGATCTGCGACGGCGTCATGGTGGCCACTCCGGCCGGCTCCACCGCCTACAATTCGTCGGCCCACGGCCCGATCCTGCCGCTGGACGCGAACGTGCTGGCGCTGACTCCGATCAGCCCGTTCCGCCCACGCCGCTGGCGCGGCGCGATCCTGCCGCACCGCACCGAGGTCATCCTGCGCGTGCTCGATCCGGACAAGCGCCCGGTCAGCGCGACCGCCGACTTCCACGAAGTGCGCGATGTGCGCACGGTGGCGATCAGGCAATCCGGCGGGCAGGGTGTGCGACTGTTGTTCGATCCGGAGCACAACCTCGAACAGCGCATTCTGGACGAGCAGTTCGCGGCGGATTGATCGCCTGGCAGCATCTTCCGGCGATCGGATGGCCGGTGGCGTTGCCCGTCCCCTCCCCGGAGGGCGTCAAACCACACATAACCCCGTGTTCGTCTTTTTCCGGTCGTGGCGCGCGGCATTTCTCTTGCAGCAAGTGAGTCGCATGCTTCTTCCCGTATTGGCGATACTTTTTCTTGCCACCCTTATCCGTTCGGCCTTCGGGTTCGGCGAGGCGCTGGTGGCGGTGCCGTTGCTTGCTTTCGTGATGCCGGTGGAGCTGGCCGCGCCGCTGGCTGTGCTGGTTTCGATCACCGTGGCGGTGGTGGCCATTGCCCAGGACTGGCGCCACATCCATCTCCGCAGTGCAGGATGGTTGGTTCTCTCCACCCTTGTGGGAATACCGCTCGGCCTCCTTGCGCTGCATCGGATGGATGCTCGCATCGTCAAAGCGATCCTTGCCGTGGTCATCATGGGTTTTTCGGGATATTCACTGCTCGGCCGCACGCGAGCGATGCTGCCCGACGACAGGTGGGCCTGGATTTTCGGGGTTGCCGCAGGTGTGCTTGGCGGTGCGTACGGCATGAATGGACCACCGCTGGTCATGTATGGCTCACTGCGCGGATGGTCGCCGCAACATTTTCGGGCAACCCTGCAGGGATATTTCCTGCCAGCCAGCCTGATCACCTTTGCCGGTTACGGACTGACCGGCCTGTGGACTGTTACCGTGAACCGCTACTACCTGCTGGCGCTGCCAGTGATCGTGTTGGCGATCTTTCTTGGACGTGCAGCCAACAGGCACATGAACGCTCGCGTATTCGTATGCTATGTGCACGTCGGGCTGGTGATCGTGGGCGCTCTGCTGCTGTTCCAGTCCGTCGCAGGGCCGAGGATCGGATAGGCGACAGGCGTCCGGTCGCCGCACAATGTGCGGGTGGCGTACCCTTTGGTCATGTCTGACAGCGGTTTTACGTCTTTGGCAGATTTCCCACTTCCGATCCTTCCGCGCATGACCCAGCCCAGCCACGACGCCCACGATCCATCCGCCACCAGCGACAACCGCCTGGTGGTGGCGATCTCCTCGCGGGCACTGTTCGACCTGGGCGACAGCCACGCGCTGTTCGAGCGCGACGGACTGGACGCCTACCGCGCGTTCCAGATCGATCACGAGAACGAGATCCTCGATCCCGGCGTGGCGTTTCCGCTGGTGCAGAAACTGCTGGGCCTGAACCGGCTGGCCGGCGACGTGCCGCCGGTCGAGGTGATTTTGCTATCGCGCAATTCCGGCGACACCGGCCTGCGCATCTTCAACGCGATCCAGCACTACGGGTTGCAGATCAGCCGCGCCGCCTTCACCAGCGGCGCACCGACCTCCGACTATATCGCGCCGTTCAAGGCCGACCTGTTCCTGTCCGCCAACGCCGAGGACGTCGGTCGCGCGCTGGCGGCCGGCGTCGCCGCCGCCACCATCCTGCCCAGCGTCGCACCACCGCGCGCCAGCGAGCAGTTGCGCATCGCGTTCGACGGCGATGCGGTGATCTTCGGCGACGAAGGCGAGCGCGTCTCGCGCGAGGAAGGCCTCGAAGCGTTCCACCGCAGCGAGGCCGAACACGCCGCCGAGCCGCTGTCGGTAGGCCCGTTCCGCGGTTTCCTCACCGCGCTGCACCGGCTGCAGACGGCGTTCCCGGCCGAGGACTCGCCGATCCGCACCGCCCTGGTCACCGCGCGTTCCGCACCCGCGCACAAGCGCGTGATTCTCACCCTGCGCAAGTGGGGCGTGCGCATCGACGAGGCGCTGTTCCTCGGCGGCCGCGACAAGGGCCCGTTCCTCGACGCGTTCGGCGCCGACATCTTCTTCGACGACTCGCCGGCCAACGTGGAGTCCGCGCGCAAGCACGTGGCGACCGGGCATGTGCCGCATGGGGTGAGCAATCGCTGAGGCGTTCGTTCAGGGCACCGCATGTCCCTTGCTGGCCGTCCAGATCGCATACCAATCTTGCGCGTCGAGCTGCACGCAGAGCGCGGCGACCGCCTCGCGCAATCCCGCGATGCGGCCCGTGCCGGTAATCGGGTGCGGGCGTGAGGGATGACGCAGTATCCATGCGTAGGCCAGGGTGGCCAGGCTGATGCCGTAACGCGCGGCGATCGAGGTCATTTCCTCGCGCACCCGCAGGGCTTGCGCGTCGTCGCCGGTGAACAGCCGGCCGCCGCCCAGCGGCGACCAGATCATCGGGCGCACGCCCAGCGCCTGCGCCTGATCCAGCGTGCCGTCGTCCAGCGCCTGCATCGCCAGCGGCGACAGCTCGAGCTGGTTCGTGGTCAGTGGATGGTGCTGGTGCAGCAGTGCGAACTGGCCGGTGCTGTGGTTGGAGACGCCCCACTGCGCCACCTTGCCTTCGCGGGTGAGCGTGGCGAAGGTCTGCGCCAGCGCGGCGGCATCCATCAGGTAGTCGGGTCGGTGGATCAGCACCAGATCCAGCTGTTCGGCATGCAGGTTCAGCAGCGACTGCTCCACTTGCCCTCGCACGTAGGCCGCCGCGGTGTCGTAGTGGTTCACCCGCACCGCCCGTTGCGCCGAGCGCAAGCGGATCCCGCACTTGGTTACCAGCCGCATGCGCGAGCGCAGCGCGGGCGCCGCTTTCAGCGCCTCGCCGAACAGTGCCTCGGCACGATAGTCGCCGTAGATGTCCGCATGGTCGAACGTGGTGATGCCCAGCGCCAGCGCCTGCTCGATCCAGCGCACGCGCGTCGGCACGTCGAGGTTCCACTCGGCGATCCGCCACAGGCCGGCGACGATGGGCGAGAGGTCGAGCTGCGTGGGGGTGTTGCTGCCGGGCATGGCGTGTCCGCTGAATGGAAAGGGGTGATGGTAGTCAATCCGGCGTCTGGCTGACGCGGTGCGATCGCGCTCAAACCAGCTTCGTGCGCCGCCACCACGGCGTGACTTTCTCCTCGCGCACCAGCGTGAACAGCCCGGCGCCGAGGATCAGCGCGATGCCGATCAGCATCGGCCAGTCCAGGCGGTCGCCGAACAGCCAGTAGCCGAAGCCGATCGCCCACAGCATCTGGCTGTACTGGGTGGGGGCGACGCGATTGGCGGGTGCGCGCAGGGTGGCCAGCATCAGCAGCACGCTGGCCAGGGCGGCGAGCAGGCCGTAGCCGGCGAGCAGGCCCCATTGCCGCAGATCCGGCCATACGAAATGCGAAAGCATCAGCAGCCCGCCCAGCAGCAGCGGGCCGATCACACCGGCGCCGTAAAGGCTGATGCGCTTCTCATGCGGCCCGGCGTGACGCATGGCGACCACCGAGATGGCACCGGACAGGCCGCAGACGATCGCCGCCAGATGGCCGATGCCGAGCACGCGGAAACCCGGTCGCAGCACCACCATCACGCCGATGAAGCCGATGCACACCGCCGACCAGCGTCGCCAGCCGACGTGCTCCTTGAGCAGCAGCACCGACAGCAACGTGACGAAGATCGGCATCAGGAAGATCAGCGCGAAAGTCTCGGCCATTGGCAGCGCGGTAAAGGCGGTCACCGCGGCGATGCTGCCGATCGCGCCGGTGATCGCACGCGTCCACCACAGGCCAGGGTGATTGGCGATCATCACGTCGCGCCAGCGGTGGTCCTTGCCCTTGATGAAGGGCAGGGCGGCAAGACCGAGCGCGGCGCCGAAGAACACCGCCTCGTAGGCGGGCAGCGAGCCGCGCAGCGATTTCACGAAGGCATCGCTGATCGAGTAGGCCGCGAAGCAGGCAAAGCCCAGGAGCACACCTTTGCGCATGAGGGTCCGGCACGGAAGTTTGGGGAGAGGCTGGCTATCGTCCCACATGGGCACCTCGAACAACCCGTCATGCCTGCGCAAGCAGGCATCCAGTGACTTTCAAGCTTTTGAAAAGCAGAGACACTGGATCCCAGCTTGCGCTGGGATGACGAGCAAGAGCCGGTTTTTCGAGGTGCCAACAGCGCCAGGCGGGTGCCTAACGCGGGGCGGTTCGCATCGATCCGGCGCGATGACCGCGGCCGTCGACGCCAGCTACAATAGGCGACTTGCCCGATCATCACGGAACATCCGCATGGCTGCCCGCCTCGACCCGCTCGACCTGTACGACGTCCGCTCGCTGCTCACCGACGAAGAGCGCATGGTGCAGGACACCGTTCACCGCTTCGTCGACGAGAAGGTGCTGCCGATCATCGGCGACTGCTTCGACCAGGCGCGCTTCCCGAAGGAACTGATTCCCGAGATCGCCAGCCTGGGCCTGCTCGGTGCCACGATCCCCGAGGAATACGGCGGCGCCGGCATGAACGGGGTCAGCTACGGCCTGATCTGCCAGGAGTTGGAGCGCGGCGATTCGGGCCTGCGCAGCTTCGCCTCGGTGCAGAGTTCGCTGTGCATGTACCCGATCTTTGCCTACGGCAGCGAGGCGCAGCGCAAGCGCTACCTGCCGAAGATGGCAGCCGGCGAGATCATCGGCTGCTTCGGCCTGACCGAGCCGCACGGCGGCTCCGATCCGGCCAACATGAAGACTCACGCGAAGCAGGACGGTGGCGACTGGGTGCTCAACGGCGCCAAGATGTGGATCACCAACGGCAACCTGGCGCACATTGCGATCGTCTGGGCGCAGACCGCGGACGGTATCCAGGGCTTCATCGTGCCCACCGACACGATCGGCTTCAAGGCGCAGGAGATCCACAAGAAGATGAGCCTGCGCGCCTCGGTCACCAGCGCGCTGTTCTTCGACAACGTGCGCGTGCCGGACAGCGCGCGCCTGCCCAGCGTGAAGGGGCTGAAGGGGCCGCTGGGCTGCCTCACGCAGGCCCGTTACGGCATTACCTGGGGGCCGATCGGCGCCGCCCAGGCCTGCCTGAAGGAAGTGCTCGACTACGCTGCCGAGCGCATCCTGTTCGATCGCCCGCTGGCCTCGAATCAGGCGGTGCAGCTGAAGCTGGCCGACATGGCCCGCCGCATCACCACCGCGCAGCTGCTGTCGCTGCAGCTCGGCCGGCTGAAGGATGCCGGCAAGATGCAGCCGACCCAGGTGTCGCTGGCGAAGTGGAACAACTGCCGCATGGCGATCGACATCGCGCGCCAGTGCCGCGACATCCTCGGCGGTGCCGGCATCACCACCGAGCATGGCGCGATCCGTCATGCGCTGAACCTGGAATCGGTGATCACCTACGAGGGCACCGAAACCGTGCACGAGCTGGTGGTCGGCCGCGAGCTGACCGGCATCAACGCGTTCTGAAGCGGGACGTCGCGCACAGACGATTGAAGCGGCTGGACAGGAGCACGACATGATCACGATCTATGGCATGCGTACCTCGGGCAACTGCTACAAGCTGCAGCTGCTGCTCGATCAGCTCGGCCGCGCCTATCGCTGGGTGGATATCGACATCGCGCTGTATGCCTACACCCACTGTGCCGCCGACGGCGGTTTCGAGCTGAGTGCATTCCCCAACATCGGCCGCTGGCTGGCGCGCGTGCGCAGCCAGCCCGGCTATACGCCCATGCGAAACACCCCCCTGTAGGAGCCCGCTCGCGGGCGATGCTCTTTCGATACCGCGGGCGATATTCCATCAGATTTCCGATTCCCGAACAAAAGCATCGCCCGCGAGCGGGCTCCTACGCGATAGCCATCATGCCGATTCCATCAGTCATCGCTGCCCGCCACAAGGGCTTCAACCGCGCCGAGATCGTCGATCAGAACTTCACGGAGTTCGTGCAGCTGTGGCAGGGCGAGGTGCGCGCTGCACCGCGCGACAGCGAACCGGTATTGCCGGGCAGCGCACTCGACGCGCACGGCTTCCGCGAGCTGTTCGAGTCGCAGCTGATCAGCCGTCATCTGGACCTGATGGCGCGCGTGCTGCGCGTGCAGAACAAGGTGTTCTACACGATCGGTTCCGGCGGCCATGAAGGCAACGCGATGGTGGCGCGGCTGACCCGGCACACGGATCCGGCGTTCCTGCATTACCGTTCCGGCGGTTTCATGGCCGAGCGTTTCCGCAAGCTGCCCGGCGCCGATGGTAAACCGCGTGACCCGGTGATGGATTCGGCGCTGTCGTTTGCCGCCAGCATGGACGACCCGATTTCCGGCGGCCGCCACAAGGTGTGGGGAAGCAAGCCTTTGTGGGTGTTGCCGCAGACCTCGACCATCGCCTCGCATCTGCCCAAAGCGCTGGGCACCGCCATCGCGATCGAGCAGGCACGGCGGATCGGTCACACGCTGCCGATCCCTGCGGACAGCATCGCGATCTGCTCGTTCGGCGATGCCTCCAGCAACCACGCCACCGCGCAGACTGCGTTCAATGCCGCGGCATGGACGGCCTACCAGAAACTGCCGGCGCCGGTGCTGTTCGTATGCGAGGACAACGGCATCGGCATCTCGGTGAAAACGCCCGGCGGCTGGATCGCCAGCAATTTCCAGCGGCGTTCCAACCTCGATTATTTCTTCGCCGACGGGCTCGACCTGGCCGAAGGCTACGCCCAGGTGCGGCGTGCCGTGGAGCATTGCCGCACGACCCGTCGCCCGACCTTCCTGCATCTGAAGACCACCCGCGTGATGGGGCATGCCGGCACCGACTTCGAGATCGAGTGGCGCAGCATCGACGAACTGGTCGGCGTGGAGGCGAGCGACCCGCTGCTGCGCTCCGCGGCGATCGCGCTGGCCTCGGGCCTGTATGGCAAGGCCGAGCTGCTGGCTCTCTACGAGGCCACCCGCAAGCGTTGCTTTGCGGCCGCCGGGCAAGCCGATACGCGGCCGCGGCTGACCTCGCTGGCCGACGTGATGAAGCCGCTGGCGCCGTACACGCCCGCGGCGGTGCAGGCCGAGGCCGAGCGCACCGATTACGCCGACGCGCGCCTGGCGGTGTTCGGCGGCGAGGGGAAATTGCCGGAGAACCAGCCGCCGCGTCATCTGGCGATCCAGATCAACCAGGCCCTGCACGACCTGCTGGCGAGGTACCCCGAGGCCCTGCTGTTCGGCGAGGACGTGGCGCAGAAGGGCGGCGTCTACACGGTCACCAAGGGTCTCAACAAGACCTTCAAGGGTAGCCGCGTGTTCAACACGCTGCTGGACGAAACCATGATTCTGGGCATGGCCCAGGGCTACGCCAACATGGGCATGCTGCCGATGCCGGAGATCCAGTACCTGGCGTACTTCCACAATGCCTGCGATCAGATCCGCGGCGAGGCGGCCTCGCTGCAGTTCTTCTCCAACGGCCAGTACCGCAACCCGATGGTGATGCGGGTCGCCTCGCTCGGCTACCAGAAGGGTTTCGGCGGGCATTTCCACAACGACAACTCGATCACCGCATTGCGCGATATTCCCGGTCTCGTGGTCGGCTGCCCCAGTCGCGGCGACGACGCGGCGACGATGCTGCGCACGCTGATGGCGCTGGCCAAGGTGGACGGCCGCGTGTGCGCCTTCCTCGAACCGATCGCGCTGTACATGACCAAGGATCTGTACGAGGCCGGCGACGGACAGTGGCAGTTCGACTATCCGGTGCCGGGTCAGGCGATGACCCTGGGCGAGGGCCGCGTCTACAACGAGGGCGCGAGCGATCTGGTGATCTTCACCTTCGGCAACGGCGTGCCGATGGCGTTGCGTGCGGCGAAGCAGATCGAGGCGCAGCAGGGTTGGCAGGTGCGCGTGGTCGACCTGCGCTGGCTGGTACCGCTCAACGACGCGTTCATCGCCGCGCAGGCGCGGACGGCCAGACGCATCCTGGTACTGGATGAAGGGCGCAGGAGCGCCGGCGTGGGCGAGGGCGTGATCACCGCGATCGTCGAGGGCGGTTGCGGCGCCACGCCGATCCAGCGGGTGGCCGGCGCGGACACCTTCACCCCGCTGGCCGGCGCCGCCTTGCTGGTATTGCCGGGCGAGGCGGATGTAGTGGCGGCGGCGCAGGCGCTGGCCGGGCGCGGGTAGTCGAGGGACCTCTCAGGCGGACACAGCCATCGGTACGGTCATCGTTGGCAACAGCTCGCTGCAGGAGCGCACTTGTGAGCGGCTTTAGCCGCGATGCTCTTCCACCATCAAGCAGAAGCATCGCGGCTGAAGCCGCTCCCACAAGTGCGCTCCTGCGGGTAGCCTGCGGAAGGCCGTCCGATCGGTAGCGTGGCCCGACGCGTCGGGTACCGGATCAGTGGTTGCCGCTGCGTTTTTCGACTATATGCAGCCGATGGGCCGACGGCGATGTCGGCGAGGTGCTGACCGGGTCCATGCAGACCTGGTTGCGGCCGTTGAGTTTGGCGTTGTACATCGCCTTGTCGGCGCGTTCGAGCAACGACTCCACATCGTCGCCATCCCTGCGCATGGCGACGCCGATGCTGATGGTGAGCAGCAGCGAATGGTCGTCCAGCGGAATTTCCAGCCGATGCACGCGGCGGCAGAGCCGTGTCGCCACATGCATGGCCTGTTCCGCCAGAGTGTCGTCGAGCAGGGCGACGAATTCCTCGCCGCCATAGCGGCCCAGCAGGTCGGTCGGCCGCAACTCCGCAGCCAGCGCCTGGGCCACCGCGATCAGGGCACGGTCGCCGGAGTGGTGGCCCTGCCGGTCGTTCAGCAGCTTGAAATGGTCGAGGTCGAGAAACAGCATGGCGATCGGCCGCGGCGGTCCGCTCGCCAGCACGGCGCTGGCTCGCGCATTCCAGGCGCGACGGTTGAGCACATTGGTCAGCGCATCATGATCGGCCAGCCGTCGTACCCGGTCGCGGTCCTGGCGCAGGCTGAGCGCGCGGTCGGCCAGGCCCAGCGACAGCACCACGGCCTCGAACGCGCCGCCGGCCAGACTGCCATCGTTGAGCCAGTCCAGCTCCGGCAGGGCGCCGTTGACCTGCGCGCTGGTCATCGCTGTGAGTATCAGCAGGGGCGTCCAGCCGGCAAGGAAGAACCATGCCTGACGCGAGCCGCGCGCTGCCGCGACGATCGCGGCGAGCAGCAACAGCATCGCACCGATCATCAGGAACGGGTTGAGCAGAATCTGCGTCACCTCGACCAGCAGCGGGTTGTGACTGCAGCGCATCAGCACCAGCAGGAGCATGCCGACCGCCACCGCCATGATCGGCACTTGCAACAGCGGCGCGTGGCGCCGCAACTCGCAGAACCGCATCATGAACAGCGAGGCGAACGCCACCGACAGCGCCACCGCTGCCGTACCGGTCATCATCGCGCTCCCGGACAGCCATTGCCATTCCAGCGGATGAAACAGGAAGCCGGTCTGGATGCCCTGGATCAGCATGTAGCAGACGATGTATCCGGCGTACCAGGCAAAGGTGACATCGCGCAGCATCAGCGCAAAGCACAATGCCATCAGTACCATGGCCAGCATCACTGCGAAACAGGCGCTGGCGAACACCAGCCACCGTGCATCCTGCTGCAGGTAATCGCCCCAGGACTGCAACCGGAAGCGCACCGGCGCACTCAAGGTCCGCGATGGTTCGAACTTCAACAGGATCGGTGCCGAACCGGCCTGCGCGGCAGGCACTTGCCAGGCCAGCCGCCCATGCCCATGGATCGGCGTGCTGAAATCGTCCAGCGCCAATGTCTGCGTCTGATCCGGTCCGAATACGCTGACGTTACCCAGCGGCGGCGGGTAGATCGTCAGTACCCGCAGGCCGTTATCCCAGGGCGGCTCCGGCGTGAGAACTACCCAGCTGGCCCGCGCGCGATTGTGCGGAAACCGTTCCAGCAGGGCCGGGTTGAAACTCTGCAGCATGCCGGCTTTGTACTCGTTCAGCACGATCTGCGGCGTGTCATGGGGGCGCGCCTCGCGCCAACCGCCATTGAGCAAGATGGTGGCGTGGGCATGGACGACACCCGCCCACAGCAAGCACGCCCACAGCGCAAAGGAGGCAAGGCCTGACCTTGACCGCCAATGGCGACCCTCTGCCAGAACTGTGCTCGACCTTTGCATTGGCCTCTCTTTGTCTTGCCACATTGCGGCAGGATCCCATTCCGATGACGCCAGAATCGGCGAGAAGCCTGCGTGATGACGCAGGCAGCCATTTTCGCACGACTTCCGATCCATCGGCGCGCAGCACCCCGGCCGCGCCGCCCGTTATCAATCGAACAGATGCCTTGCGCTGCCGAATTGCCGATCTTGCCCGAAAGACAAAGCATGGGGCGTGCCAGCAACCATCGGCAAGCTTCGTGGTGGCGACGGGCCGCCATGGGGCCGTGTTCCGCCGGTTCGCCGTCGGCATGGACGACGAGGTTCAATACAGACGTGGAGCGTCATCCATCAGCCCACTTACAGCAAGCCCTTGCCGGTTTGCAGCGCTTTCTCGACTGACCGCAGGCGATCCTGCCCTTACACGTACCACGGCGTGCGATGCCAGGGCCACATGGCGTCAATCGCTGCTGCCCGATGGCAGCAATGCGCCGAACTGGCGCACACGCCATATCGGCGAGTTCACCCGGATGGCCGATCGGCCCAATTTTCTCGGCCTGTATGGCGAGTTCAACGACGCATTGAGCGCTCCGTGCCACTGAGCGTGAGCTGCGATTTCGACGTGCGCTGATCCCGTCGGCTCAGCCGGCGGCTATCGGTTCCGCGACGGCCGCAATGCGCACCCGCAGCACCAGCGCGGCGGCGATCAGCAGGCCCAGGCCGCCCAGGCGGATCACGTTCTCCGGGTTGTCGCCCAGCGCACGGTGATACAGCAGGGGAATGGTGACGATCTGCAGCAGCATCGGCAGCACGATGAAGCCGTTGAAGATGCCCATGTAGACGCCGACGCGATCGGCCGGAATGCTGCCGGCAAGCATCGCGTAGGGGTTGCCCATCATGCTGGCCCAGCTCAGGCCCAGCCCCAGCATCGGCACGAACAGCAGCCACGGGTCGTGGATCAGCGGCAGGCTGAGCAGGCCCAGGCCGCCCAAGGTGAGGCAGGCCGAGTGCAGCCGCTGCGGCCCCATCCTGCGCGCCAGCGGCATCATCGCGATCGCCGTGGCGAAGGCGATGAAGTTGTAGAAGCCGCCGATGCGGCCGGTGATCAGCACCGCCTGGCCGAAACCGGGCGCGGTCGCGTCGGTGCTGCCGTACAGCGTGTGCGCCAGCGACAAGGTGATGTATTCCCAGTAGCAGAACATCGCGTACCACTGGAACAGCATCATTACCGCCAGCTGGCGCATCGTGGCCGGCATCTCGCGCAGCGCCGTGACGATCTCGCGCAGCGTGGCACTGGCCGAACGCGGCGCCGCACGCATGCGTGCACGCTCGGATTCATCCAGCGGCAACTCCGGCGTGGTCCAGACCGACCAGCCGATCGAGGTCACCGAGAACACCGCGCCGACCACGAACGCGGTGACCACCGCGTACGGAATCCCGTGCGCGTTGCTCGACGCCATGTTCATGCCCAGCATCACCAGCAGCGACGGGGTGAGGTAGGCCAGCGTCTGCGACAGCCCGGTGAACGCGCTCTGGGTGAGAAAACCCACCGCGTGCTGCGAACTGTCCAGGCGGTCGCTGACGAAGGCCCGGTAGGGCTCCATCGTCACGTTGTTGCCGGCATCCAGGATCCACAGCAGGCTGGCCGCCACCCATAGCGCAGGACTGAACGGCATCGCCAGCAGGCACAGGCTGCAGATCAGCGCGCCGATCAGGAAGTACGGCGTGCGCCGGCCCCAGCGACTGTCGGTGCGGTCGCTCATCGCGCCGATCAGCGGCTGCACCAGCAGCCCGGTGATCGGCCCGGCCAGCCACAGGTAGGGCAGGCTGGCGTCGTGTGCGCCCAGGTATTTGTAGATCGGGCTCATGTTGCTCTGCTGCAGGCCGAAGCTGAACTGGATGCCGAAGAAGCCGACATTCATGTTCAGGATCTGTCAGAAGCGCAGGCGGGGTTTGGGCATGGCGATGGACATGGGCTTATCCCGGCGGCGCGGTGGTGAGGGCCGGTGCGGCCAGGCCCAGGCGGGTGCGCCAGGGTCGATACAGCGCGGTATCCGCCGGCAGCGCGCCGCGCCAGCCGCAGCTGAGGCTGGCGAACGCCACCGCATCGGCCAGCGCGACCGCGATCGGCCGCTGCAGCAGCAGGCCGGCCAGCATCAGCGCGCTGAAGGCGTCGCCGGCACCGACCGTATCGCGCAGGCGCGGCACCGGCACCGCCGGCGCGCGGGCCACGCAACACCCGTGCGCATCCCACGCGGCGGCGCCCTCGGCACCATGACTGACCAGCACATGACGCGCGCCGATGTGTGCGCAAAGCCGCGCCATCGCGGGATGCTGCTCGCCCTCGGCCGGCACGCCCGGAATCGACGGCAGCTCAAGCCAGCCCAGCACCCGATCGAGTTCCACCTCGCTCAGCTTCAGCACCTCGATTCCCCGCAGCATATCCAGGATCACCCGCGGCGAAGGGCCGGCTTCGCGCCAGTTCAGGTCGACGAATGCGCGCTGCTGCCGGCGGGCTCGCAGCGCCATCAACGCCTGCCTGCTGATCGACTCGCGCAACGCCAGCGTACCGAAATACAGCCAGCCCGGTCCGGTCGTGCCGGCAGCGGCCTGCACCGTGGCAGAGAGCTCGATGCGGTCGAACGCCTGCCCGGCGGGAATCTCGAACACGTGGCCGCCCTCGCGTTCGCGCACTTCCACCCGTGCACTGCGCGGTTCGAGCTGAGCGGCCTGCAGCGGCAGCCCGAAGCGTGCCGCGGTGTCGCGCAGCAAGCGGCCGGCTTCGTCGTTGCCGAGCCGGGTGATCATCAGCGGCGGCAGCCCCAGTGCAGCGAGATGGCAGGCCACGTTGAACGGGGCGCCGCCCGGCAGCAGCACGCTGCCGAAAGCGTCGACCAGCGCCTCGCCGAAAACGACGGCTGCGGCTTGCTCAGACACGGCCGCGCAACCGCCACAGCGTTGCCCACGGCTGCAGTGTGCAGGTCGCCTTGCCGGTACCCGCGACGCCGCTGGAAAACAGATCCGACCAGCCGTGTCCCGCACCCAGCGCGTCCAGATCGAGCATTGTGTCGCGCGCCGCAAAGTTGAAGATGCCCAGCGCCTTGTCGCCGCGGCGCACGATGAGCAGTCCGGGATCGGCGTCGTCCACCACGCTCACGTCGGCACTGGCCGGCCAGTGCCGATGCCGCCGTGCAGCGACCAGCGCAGTCAGTGCGGCGAAGGTCGCCGCCGGCACGCCGCGGCCTGCAGCCAGCGCGTCCAGCGCCGCTGCCGACAGCAGCGGACGTTGCAGCCAGCGGCCGTCCTGCGCCACCCGGGCGGCATCCGCCGGGTCGGCATTGTTGTGCTGGCCCAGTTCGTCGCCCATGTAGATCAGCGGCACCGCGCCGACCCAGAAGGCCAGCGCATGCAGCAGCACGTAGCGGCGCAGCGCGGCCGGATCGATCGCACCCAGCGGATCGTCGGGCAACCCGACCAGCGCCGCGGTCATGCCGTTGCTGCCGTGCACGGCGTCGTCGCCGGGGGTCTGGAACGCCGCCCCGCAGGCAAAGCTGCCGGGTGTGCGGCCTTCGAGGAAGGCTGCCGCCTTGCCGATGCGGCGAACGAAGTCGCCGCCGGCCGCCTCGACCTGCGGCCGCAGCACGCCCCACACGATGTCGTCGTGGCAGCGCACGTAGGTGATCCAGCCGGCCGCCGCGGGCGGCGCCGGTGTCTGCGCCAGCAAGTGCCGCGGCAGTTCGGCATGGCCTTCGGCCAGCGCCGCCCAGGCCGCGGCCATCAGGCCGCTGTGATAGGCCAGCTGGCATTCCCGGCCCTGCAGTTCGCCGCGGCCGAAATAGGCGGAGACCTGTTCGGTGGGCACGATCGCCTCGGCCTTCAGCAGCACGCCGGGTGCCACCAGCTGCACGCAGGCGCGCAGCGCGGCAAGGATCCGGTGCACTTCCGGTTCGTTCATGCAGCGGGTGCCCAGCCGCTTCCACAGGTACGGCGCCGAATCGAGCCGGAACACTTCCACGCCGCGGTTGGCCAGTTGCAGCAGCACCCGCGCGATCGCCGCGAACACCGGCGGGTGGGCGAAGTTCAGATCCCACTGGAACGGGTAGAAAGTAGTCCACACCCAACCGCCCATTGCCGGCACATGGGTGAAGTTGCCCGGTGCCGCCTGCGGAAACACCTGGCCGAGCGTCCTCTCGTAGGCGTCGGGCAGCTGCCGGTCGGGGAACACGTGAAAGAACGCGCGCATGGCCGGGTCGCCGGCGGCTGCTGCCTGCGCCCAGGCATGCTCGTCGGCAACGTGGTTGAGCACCAGGTCCGCACACAGGCTGATACCTGCTTCGCGCAGCCGGGCGGTCAAGGCGTCCAGATCGTCCATGTTGCCCAGCGCCGGCTCGATCTCCTCGAAGCTCGCCACCGCGAAGCCGCCGTCGCTGTCGCCCTGGCGGGCCCGCAGGAACGGCAGCAGGTGCAGGTAGTCCACGCCGAGGTCGCGCAGGTGATCGATCCGTCGGCCGACGCCGGCGAGGGTGCCGCCGAAACGGTCCGCGTAGGCCGAGTAGCCGACCATGCGCTGGCGCACGAACCAGTCCGGCCGCGCCGCGCGGCGGCCGTCGAGCGCGGTCAATGCCGCCGGACGCGCGGCCGCCAGCCGGCCCAGTTCGCTACAGAACCGGGCCAGCCAGGCGTCGAAGCCGGGGCTGTGTCCGTACAGCGCGGACAGCTCCCGGACCAGGATCCTGCCGACGGTGTCGAAGCGCCGTGCGGCACGGCGGCGGCGGGCGCGGGGCAGCATCGCCAGATACTGCCGCCGCGTATCGTCGTGGCTCCCGTCGGCATCGCTGCCGGTGTCGACCCCTGCCGTCACAGGCGATAGTTCCAGCTCACCGACACGGTACGGCCGAGAATCGAGCGGGCCGTGTTCAGGCCGTTGGCCTGCACCGAAACCGGGCTCTGGTCGATCTCGGTCAGGCCGGTCTCGTTGAACACGTTTTCGGCGTGCAGCGACACCGTCATGCGATCGGTGATGTCGTAGCTGCCGAACACGTTCACCTGCGCATATGCCGGCTGCACCAGCCCGTTCGGATTGCTGGCGTAGGATTGCGTGGTGCCGATGACCGTCGCGCCCACCATGAACCGGTCGAGGAAGCGATAGCTCGGGCTCAGCTGGTAGATCCAGGTAGCCTGGCGCTGCGGCACGCCGCCCACGTTGGCCGGCGTGATCTGGTCGCGGGTGATGCGCGAATGGGTGTAGGTAGCGCCGCCGCGCACGCTGAAGTTGCCGTAGTCGACCGAGCCTTCCAGCTCCACGCCGTAGGAGCGGTAGTTGCGGCTGATCAGGGTCGAGGTCTGCGAGGTCACATCCTGGTTCTGCTCCTGGGTCGTGGCGTAGAAGCCGGTGACGAACAGGCTGGTGTGGCGGGTGCTCCACTTCACGCCCAGTTCGTCCTGCTTGACCTGGTTCACCGCCACGCCCTGCGGCGCGTCGCCGTTGGCGTTGAGCCCGCCACCGAACAGCAGGCGATCGGCGTTGAAACGGGCGCCGCGGCTGGTCCGGGCGAACAGGGCCAGGTCGGTGCTCAGCAGGTAATTGGCGCCGAAGGTGTATTCCAGCTTGTGCTTGGTGTAGCTGATCGGGCTGGCGGCAAGGTTGTTGACTACCGGCACCGTCTGTTCGGGAACCGAGATCACGCCGTCGCCGTTGACGTCCAGGACCTTGGTGCCGGTGGAGCCGGCGTAAGTCCCGCTGGCCCGCATGTGGTCATAGCGCAGGCCCGCATCGAAGCGCCAGGCACCGGGTTCCCACGACAGCGAGAGATACGGCGAGCTCATCGTGTAGCGCGCGTCGTACGAGCGGACGCAGCAGTTGCCCCAGTAAGGCGTGCCATAGGCCACCAGGCCGTGGTCGGTGACCGGGTTGCCATTGGCGTCGTAGACGTCCAGCAGCGATGCCTTGTAACCCTGCACGGTTTCCAGATAGGTGTTCCAGTGCCAGTCCTGCCGGATGGTCTGGCGCGAGCGGTAGTAACCCAGTTCCAGATCCACCGGGCCGCTGTTCAGGTCGAACGAGCGCTTGAGGGAAATGTTGTTGGTGATGTTGCCCATGTCCGGCAGCGACACGTTGAACAGGTGCACGCGGGTGGCCAGGCCGTTGCCGCCGACGGAAGCCGCATCCGCCACCTGACCCGCCTGCGGGCCGGTCGCGTAGCGCAGCGTGGCGCCGGCGCCGCCGATCTCCTGGGCCAGCGTCGCGGCGGTGTTGACCTCGGCCGGATAGGGCCCGACGAAGGTGCCGCTGTTGTCGGCCACGCGGAATTGCTCATGCAGCGTCCAGTTGTCGTCCAGGCTGAACTTGCCCTCGCCGCCGAAGGCATTCACCTTGGAGTGGTAGCCGTCGGCGATGTTGGTGACGATCGGGTTGCCGGACGAGTTCAACGCCAGGTCGCGCTGGAAGTAGGGCGACTGCAATACGCCGTTGGTGACACTGAAACCGGGCAGCGAGCCCACGCTGGGGTTGCTGTTGCTGCCGGAGATGCGCACCGGCACGGGCAGGTACACCGCGGAATTGTCGTCCAGGTACTGGAAGCTGGCGCGCAGGAAGCCGCCGTCGATGTCGTGCGTGATGTTGCCCATCAGCTGGCCGCCGGACTGCGCGTTGTAGCCGACGTCCTTCTGGCCGTCGCCGTCGCGCAGGAAGCCGCCGATGTGGAAGCGGGTCGTGGCGCTGACCGGTTCGCCGTAATCGAAATCCAGCCGCTGGCTGTTGTAGTCGAGGCCGGCGGTCAGGCCGATGTTGCCGCCCTTTTCCTCACCGGTCTTGGTGATGAAGTTGATGATGGCGCCGGGCGCGTTGCTGGCGAACACCGAGGATGAACCGCCGCGCACTACCTCGACGTGATCGATGTTGTAGTCCGGCCGCAGGAAGGTATCGGGCGTGGCAAAGGCGATATCGCCGAATTCGAGCACGGGCATGCCGTCGACCTGGTATTGCACGAACTTGCCGCCGCCGGAGGCTACCGGCAGGCCGCGAACGGAGACATTCGCATTGCCGTCGCCACCGGACGATTCGGCGCGGATGCCCGGAATGTCGCGCAGGATGTCGGCCGCGTTCTGGGCGCCGCTGTCGATGATCTGGTCCGATTCCAGCGTGCTGACGGAAATGCTCGATCCCATCTTGCTGACTGCCGAGGGCGATGCGGTGACCACCATCTGGTTGAGGTTCACTGCCTTGGCCTGGTCCGCTTTCGTCGGGGCCTTGCCGCTGTCCCTGGCCGCGGCCTGGTTCGGCGCGGACGTTGCCTGGTTGCCGGTTTCGTTCTGGGCCATCGCGGCCGCCGGCAACAGTGCCAGCATCACGGCGACGGCAAGAGTGTGCTTGCGTACAGCGTCGAATTTCATGGTGTCTCCCCGTAGTGGTGATGGCGCAGACCGTGGTGGTGTCCTGTCTGTTGCCCGTGCGCTCCAGGCATGCGTGGTCTGGTCACGGCCATCATCTTTAAACTCTATGCAATCGATTGCAATGCGCACTGCAGCACGCGCCAAAGCCATGCCAAGAAAGGTTTTTGTATCGAATAAAGTAAACCTTTACATCAAGTAATGGCAACGTTTGCATTTCAATCGGCGGGCATGCGCCATGGCGCCCCGTCGGGCTGCTGACCGGACAGGCATGTTGCGCTGCGTTAAGGCGCTGGTGTGGACTGACTGCTTTCGCGCACGATCAGGCGGGTTTCCAGCAGCGCCGATGCCGGTGCCGGCTTCCCGTTGAGCATCATCAGCAACGCGTCGACCAGGGCGGTGCCTGCTTCGTGGATGGGTTGGCGCACCGTGCTCAAGGGAGGGTTGAAGTGCGCGGCCAGTTCGACGTCGTCGTAGCCGACCACGGCGACATCCGCCGGCACCTGCCGCTGGCGTTCGCGCAGCGCTCCCACCGCCGCCATCGCCAGCAGATCGCTGCTGGCGAACACCGCATCCAGCGCGGGGTTGGCGTCGATCAGCGCGAGCATCGCCTTGCGCCCGCTTTCGGCCAGGAATGGCACGGTCTTGCGCTGTTGCGCGGGCAGGCCGACTCCGCCCGCCCGCAAGCCGGCAGTGAAACCGCGATAGCGCTGCGCCACTTCGGGCAGGCCGCAGTCGCCGAGAAACACCATCCGCCGCCGTCCCTGCGCCAGCAGATGCTCGGCCACCAGGCGTCCGCCGCGCACATTGTCGCCGCCCACCGTGCAGTAATCCTGGTGCGGCAGGTGCGCGCCCCACACCACCAGCGGCAATCCGCGGGCGGCCATCGCATTGAGCTGGTCGTGGTGCCGCCACTGGCCGATCAGGATCACCCCGGCGGCGCGGCCGCTGTCGATCAGGGCGGCGACGGTATCGAGCTGGTCCGCATCGATGCGCGACAGCAGCATTTCGTAGCCGCGTTCGGTGAGCGCGTCAGCCAGGCTGCCGATCATGCCGTGCAGGAACGGATCGGCGAAGCTCTGCCGGCTTGCCTTCTCGAACGGGACGATCACCGCGATGGTGCGCTGGACCCCGGAACGCAGGCCGGTGGCGACACTGTTGATGGTGTAGTTGAACTTGCGCGCCAGGGTCTGGATGCGCTCGCGCGTCTCGGGGTTGATCAGTTCGCTGCCGCTGAGTGCGCGCGAGACGGTGGACGTCGATACCCCGGCCAGCCGGGCCAGGTCCGCCATCTGCATGCGTCGCCCGCTGTCCGCCGGCGTGACCGGACGTGGTTTGCCGGGCTTGCCCATCAATCCATGCTCCCGGGCAGCCTGTCGGACTTTGGTTGGCCGGGCTGCGAATCCGACTGTGCGGTCCCTATTTCCGCCGCTTCTTGGCCCATAGCACCACTATGGGCCGGCGAAGCGTCGAAAATCTGTCCTCGCACAGCCGAATTCTCGCCTCGACCACCAAGGTCCGACAGGCTGCGCGGTGGGCATCGAACGGACGGCCGTGGCACACGGCGGCGGGATTCGGACGGCGAGATCGGCATGGGTATCGAACATCCTGGATCGACAAGTCGGCACGCCCATCTTAGCGAGCGCGCATGAAAACGGTGCACGGCAGGCATGGGTCAAGGAGAGGTCCGGCCCATCACCCGATCGGCGGCCCTGCCACCGGCTTGCTGAAATCTTCCGGCGTCAGGTTCTGCGTCAGGCGGAATACGCCTTCGTGGATCTTGCGCGGCAGCACCACGTCGATCACGGTGGTCTGGTGCGGGCCGAGCATGTCGAACAGATCGTCGCCGGCGGCGCTTTTCGCCAGTGCGTGGTGCACCAGACCGCTGAGGTCGGCCGGTTGCACGCTGGCGCCATACGGCCGGTGGCTGGCCATGGCGGGACGCAGCGTCCGGCGGCTGTTGCGGGGATCGGCGACACGCGCATCGCCGGCCAGCAGCGCGTGGTTGAGGAACAGCGAGACCGTGCTGCGGTTCCTCGAATTGGCCTGACGGTCGAGCATGAAGCCGTCGGGCATCAGGTCGGGGCTGGCCTGTGCACCGGCGGTGAACAGCACGCCGGTGCCGGTGAGCGGCTCGCCGGCCTCGTCGGTGAGGCGCGCGATCACCAGGCTGCGCGGATCGTGGATGTGCACGCGCGGCGCGAACGGGCCGGCCGGCTCCAGTTCCACCTTGTTCGCGTCGCGCTGGCTGTTCTCGCCGTCGAAGGCATCGCACAGCGCGCTGTAGTCGCCGGTGTTGCGCACCTGCAGGCAGCGCAGGATCGCCTCCACCGTGACCGACGCGGCGCTGGCGAGGATGCCGCGGGCGTCGCCCGAGTGCGATGCGCCGGCGATCAGCTTGAACGCGCAGCGCGGCCCTTGCAGCTGGTTGAGCGAGAGGGTGTCGACCGCGCCGTCGACGGCGCTGCGCTGGAGCGCCAGTACGGCATGGCGCGCGTTGAGGTTGGCGGCGGCGATGCGTACCACGCCATCGGAGCCGTCCTCGCCGGTGTAGCTGTTGAGGTGATCGTACAGCGAGCGGTCCGGGCGGTCGCCGATCAGCACGAACAGGTATTGGCCGCTCGCGGTCGGATCGGGACTGTGGATGCGGTCGAGGTTGAGCGCGAGCGATTCGCTGCTGCCCAGTTCCAGCCAGTCGAGGATGCGCTGGCCCGGCTCCACGCCGCTGAACCACGCCTTGAGCCGGCCCAGCGTGCTCTTGCCCAGTTGGGCCAGGGCGGAGCCGAAGTTCGCCGGCGCCAGCATCACCAGATGGGCGAGCCGGATCGTGCTGTAGCTGCCCGGCTTGTCGCGCTGCGCACGCAGCCACTCGCGCACCACCGGGCCGCCGGTGGAGTGGGTGACGCAGGCGAAGCTGGCGTCGAGCAGGTGCAGGTCGCGCAGGGCGTGGTCGAAGGCGCGCACCAGGTCGCCCATGGTCACGCTGTCGTCGAAGCTCACATATTCCGACAGCCAGATATCCGCCAGCGTGATGCCGATGCCCGCCGCTGCCGCGCGCTGCTGCAACTGCTGCGGCATCTGGCCGTAGGTGGCGGTGCTGGTGACGCTCCAGCCGTGGACGAAGACGAGAGTGGTCATGACGTCGCTCCGTGAGGTGGCGACGTTCATGATGACGGCCCGGCGGGCGAATCGGAAGGGCGGCAGGAGAAAAGACCGTCGCCGTCAACCTCGGTGGCAAAGCCTCGCGCACGGATGGATTTTCGGGGCGATGCCGCCCGGGCGGGTGCGGTCGGCCGCATCGGGGTATCGGTGCCTGCCGGGTTTCCGGCGACAGGCAATCCGCGTTCGATGGTCACGACCGCCACGCTCGCTGCGTTACCCTGCACGTCTTTGCGGATTCCCTGGCCATGACCGGTATCGCGTTGGCGACCCTGCTGCTTCTGGCGCTGCTGGCCGGCTGGCGCGGGCGACGGTGGCTGGCGCGGGGGCTGGTCGTGCTGGCGCTGTCGCTGCTGCTGGCGGCGGGTTGCGGGCCGCTGCCGCAGTGGCTGCTGGCCGGGCTGCAGGGGCCTTATGTCGCCACGGCTTCGGGCAGCTGGGCGCCGCGCAACGCGATCATACTGCTCGGTGCGGGGACCACGCCGGTTGGCTACGGCGGATTGGAGCCGTCGTTTTTCGCCGACGGCCGGATCGTGCAGACGGTGGCGTTGTACCGGGACTGCAAGGCGGCCGGCCGCGCGTGCCGGGTGCTGGTCAGCGGCGGCGATGCCCAGCATCACGGTGAAGCGGAGGCGACGGTCTACGGCAAGGTGCTGCGTCGACTGGGAGTGCCCGCGCAGGACCTGCAACTGGAAACGCGCAGCATGAACACCTGGCAGAACGCCCGGTTCAGCCGTCCGCTGCTACGCGATTACGGCGCGCAACGGGTGCTGCTGGTGAGCTCGGCGTTCCACCTGCGCCGCAGCCTGCTGTACTTCGCCCATTTCGGCATCCGGCCGACGCCGGTGCGCGGCGACTGGCTGGCGCCGGTCTGGTCGTTCGCTCCGCTGGGGTGGAACCTGGCGTTGACCGATGCCGCATGGCACGAGTACGTGGGCATCGCGCGCTATCACGTCTACAACGCGCTGGGCTGGAACGCGCCGAAGATGGCGCCGTTGTAACGCCGTGCTTTGCGCGCCGCGATGACGGGCCACCGCACCGTGCGGTAGCCCGTCGATCTCAGGCGGCCCGGCCCAGCGAGGCGATGTCGATCACGAAGCGGTAGCGCACGTCGCTCTTGAGCATCCGTTCGTAGGCCTGGTTGATGTCCTGGATGCCGATCATCTCGACGTCGCTGCTGATGCCGTTCTCGGCACAGAAATCCAGCATCTCCTGGGTTTCGGCGATGCCGCCGATCAGCGAGCCGGCGATCGAACGGCGACCGAAGATGACGTTGGCCGCGTGCACCGGCGGTTCGATCGGTTCGACCAGGCCGACCAGCACATGCACGCCATTGATCTTGAGCGTGCCCAGGTAGGGATTCAGGTCGTGCTGCTGCGGCACGGTGTCGAGGATGAAGTCGAACTGGGCGGCGACGGCCTGCATCTGGGCGGGATCGGTGGACAGCACGACGTGATCGGCGCCGAGGCGGCGCGCTTCGCTTTCCTTGCCCGGCGAGCGGGTGAACAGGGTGACCTCGGCACCGAGTGCCTTGGCGAACTTCAGGCCCATGTGGCCCAGCCCACCCAAGCCGACGACCGCGACCTTGCTGCCCTTGCCGACCTTCCAGTGGCGCAGCGGCGACCAGGTGGTGATGCCTGCGCACAGCAGCGGCGCGGCGGATTTCGGATCGAGCTTGTCCGATATGTGCAGTACGAATTTGTCCGACACCACGATGCGCTCGGAGTAGCCGCCGAAGGTCGTGCGGCCGTCGTGGCGATCCTTGCTGTTGTAGGTGAAGGTGGGCAGCTCGGCGCAGTACTGCTCCAGACCCTGTTCGCAGGCGGCGCAGTGCCGGCAGGAGTCGACCATGCAGCCGACGCCGACCATGTCGCCGACCTTGAACCGGCTGACCTGGGCACCCACGGCTCTGACCTTGCCGATGATCTCGTGGCCCGGTACGACCGGGTAGCTGGTGCCATGCCATTCGTTGCGGGCCGTATGCAGGTCGGAGTGGCAGACGCCGCAGTACAGGATGTCGACCACCACGTCGTCCGCGCGCGGGTCGCGCCGCTCGAAGCTGTGCGGTGCCAGCGGCGTGGTGGCGGTCTGGGCGGCGTAGCCACGGATGTTCAGGGGCATGTGTTTTTCCTTGGGCTGCGAGATTGCCGAAGCGCAAAGTATGCGCAGCGAGGGCGAGCCGCCGGTAGCCGGATCCTGCGAGATCCTTGCCCGATCCTGCAAAGTGCGTTCCGTAGGCTCGCGCCGACGTGCAGGAACAGGCAATCTTGTTTCCCCAGCAGCGGGTGCCGAATGCCATGAACCATCCTCTCGAAGCCAATGCGCCGGTTTCGCGCCTAGAGCGCGACCGGGCGGAACTGGCAGCCATCATTGATCGATCGACCGGCGGCAACGGCGTCCATGCGACGGCGTTGCCGGGGTTGTCATTCTTTCGCGCCGAGGTGCCGGGCGCGCAGGTCTGCACGATGTACGAGCCGGGCCTGGCGCTGGTGGCGCAAGGCGCCAAGCAGCTGCTGCTGGGCGAGGAGGTGCTGCACTACGACCAGGCGAATTACCTGGTGACCTCGATCGATCTGCCGGTGGTCTCGCAGGTGACCAGGGCTTCGGCGCAGGAGCCCTACCTCTGCGCCATGCTGCGTTTCGACGCCCAGATCATCGGCGAGCTGCTGACCGGCGCCGCGTTGCCGCGCCCGCCGGCAACCGCCGCCGGTCGCGGCATGGCGGTCAGTCCGCTGACGCCGGAGCTGCTCGACAGTGCGTTGCGTTTGGTGCGCCTGCTCGACACGCCGCGGGACATCCCGGTGCTGGCGCCGCTGATCGAGCGCGAACTGCTGTACCGCCTGCTGACCGGCGAGCAGGGTGCGCGCCTGCGCCACGTTGCGATGAGCGGCAGCCAGTCGCAGCAGATCGCGCGGGCGATCGACTGGCTCAAGGGGCATTACGACCAGCCGCTGCGGATCGACGAACTGGCCGTCACGGTGAACATGAGCGCCTCCTCGCTGCACCACCACTTTCGCGCGATCACGGCGATGAGCCCGCTGCAGTACCAGAAGCAGCTGCGCCTGCAGGAGGCGCGCCGGGTGCTGCTGACCGAACGCTGCGATGTGGCGACGGTGGCGCATCGGGTCGGCTACGAGAGCCCGTCGCAGTTCAGTCGCGAGTACAGCCGGCAGTTCGGTGCGCCGCCGCTGCGCGATGTAGAGCAGTGGCGGCGCACGGCGGGCGAGTCGCCGAACGCCTCTTTGCTGGCGGGTTGACGCCGTCGGTGGTGGCGCCGTGCGCGCTCACGCTTCGCGCATCACCATCAGGCGGATCTCGGTCATGTCCTCGATCGCCCAGCGGATGCCCTCGCGGCCGAGGCCGGATAGCTTGACGCCGCCGTAAGGCATGTTGTCCACGCGGAAACTCGGCACGTCGTTGACGATCACGCCGCCCTGTTCCAGTTCGTTCCAGGCGCGCATCGCGTGGGCCAGGCTGTCGGTGAAGATGCCGGCCTGCAGGCCATAGTCGGAGTCGTTGACCATCGCGATCGCCTCGTCGAATTCGCGGAACGGCGCGAGCAGGGCGAACGGACCGAACGCCTCCTGCCGGCTCACCCGGGCGTCGCTCGGCACGTTTTCCATCAGCGTCGCCTGCAGCATCGCGCCTTCGCACCCGCCGCCGCACAGCAGCTTGCCGCCGGCGATCCGCGCTTCGTCGATCCAGCCGTGTAGGCGTTCGGCGGCGGCCTTGTCGATCATCGGGCCGAGGAACACGTCCGGCTTCTTCGGGTCGCCCGCCTTGAGCTTCTTTACCGCCGTCACGAGTTTTCGTTTCAGCGCCTCGTAGATGTCCGCATGCGCGACGATGCGCTGCACGCTGATGCAGCTCTGGCCGGACTGGTAGAACGCGCCGAACACCAGCCGCTCGACCACGCGGTCCAGCTTCGGTCCCTGATCGGCATCGACGATGCACGCGGCGTTGCCGCCCAGCTCCAGCGTGACCTTCTTGCGGCCGGCGCGGGCCTTGAGATCCCAGCCGATCTGCCCGCCGGTGAAGGACAGCAGCCTGAAGCGCTCGTCCTCGACCAGCGGCGAAGCATGCAGGCCGTCCAGCGGCAGAATCGAGAACGCGCCCCGGGGCAGGTCCGTCTCGGCCAGCACCTGGCCGATGATCAGCGCGCCGATCGGGGTCTTTTCCGACGGCTTCAGCACGAACGGGCAACCGGCCGCGATCGCCGGAGCCACCTTGTGCGCCACCAGGTTCAGCGGAAAGTTGAACGGCGTGATGAACGACACCGGGCCGATCGGCACGCGCCGGGTGTAGCCGTGATAGCCGTCCAGACGGCTGGACAGTTCCAGGTTCAGCGTCTCGCCGTTGTTGCGCACGGATTCGTTGGCGGCGATGCGAAACGTCTCGATCAACCGGGTCACCTCACCGGCTGCATCCTTGATCGGCTTGCCGGCCTCGATGCACAGCGCCTGCGCCAGTTCGTCGCGGCGTTCGCCGAAGCGGGCGGCGCAATGCTGCAGCACGGCCTGGCGTGCCCATGGCTTGTATTTGCGCATCGGCGTGGCAGCCATCACCGCGGCGGCGATGGCCTTTTCCACGGCTTTCGCGTCGGGTACGGCCACACGGGTGGCGACCCTGCCGCTGTATTTGTCGCGCACCTCCAGCATGGTCTTCGAGGTTTGCGCCCGGTTGGCGAGGTAGTAGGGGTAGGTCTTGTCGAGCATGGGTTTCTCTCCAAGCGATTCCGACGGATTGTAGGAGCGCGCTTGCGCGCGATGCTCTTGCTCCATGATTCAGAAGAGCATCT
>Ga0307375_10001423_pt1 | contig 26224 bp, 26 predicted proteins | sample TR1MG_FD_202531 | JGI IMG/M metagenome (GOLD analysis project Ga0307375, IMG submission 202531) | Soil microbial communities from Risofladan, Vaasa, Finland - TR-1 | ecosystem: Environmental > Terrestrial > Soil > Coastal area > Acid sulfate soil | place: Finland: Risofladan, Vaasa | collected...
GATTAAACAAGATACACGCACTTTTGGTCTCCTCAGCAAGCTTCTTACGCTCAACGATGCTTTGGTCTTGTGTATCGGCGATTGCATGTGCAGATTGATCTAATTTCTCCATTTGGAAGGCTATACAGATGAGAGGAAGTGGTTAGAAGACATTCAGATTCGAAGGTGGGAGAGAAGGGTTAATAGAATGTATGCAGAGACGGATGACGTTGAAACTCAGAAAACGAACCCTCCCAGTATTCCAAGCTCGCAAGCACCGGCAAATACTTGTCGGACTTATCGTCCATGATGTCTATGATTGGTTACAGAGAAGACCAGTTGAATGAGTGGGATTACCAGAGCGAGAGAGAAGAGTGTCGCAAAGAGTGTCCAAGTTCCGCCGCCTAGCCAAAAAAGGCCAGTCGGAACAGAACTTGAGGAAAGTACGAGACGAGCGCCGTTTTCAGTCATCACTGGTCGTTGGATTGCTTGGTATCCCTTAGATGTGGTGTTAAACGTATTATCTTGTCATGTCCGCCTCTCCTGAGTCTCCTACTCGGAACAAGACGGCGAAAACCGAGGTTGATTCTGGTTATCAAAGCGCCGAGCTTTTCCCTGTGCTCTTCCTCCCTCTGTTGGTTCTTCTACTGGCCTTCCTAGTGGGTGTGTTGTATAGTCCGATTTTCTCGAGTATTTGGAGCGTGGATGTTCCATTGGAGTCTGTGACGTCGCGAACCGTCATTCCAATCAAGCGCGTGTCGTGGAGTCCTAAGCGTTCGATTTTGGAGTACCTGGAGGAGCATCCGGATGAGCCTGTGATCTTTGAAAACACGCAAGCAGAATTATGGCGTGCGAGGAGAGTGTGGAAGCCCTCATATCTCAAGAGAATCTTCAGCAGCGAAGCTTTCGTGTTGGAGGGCGCCTACGCGCACAATCATTCTGTGTTTGGTCCGTATTTTGATGGATCGAAGCCTATGAACATAGAGGGTGTGCGAGAGAGGATTGTGCGCGCAAACGAACACAGGCTATGGTCACCCACGGCGGAACGCTTCTTCTCGGCTGTGGAAGGTTCCATGGACACTTGGAACTACTTCGCAACCAAACTTCGCCTTCTTCCGTCTACTCTTCTCATGGATATTGAACCTTTCGATAAGATTCTGGAATTGGACCCTGACTCACAGGAGGAGAACATGAACTTCTGGATCGGACAGGGCGGCGTCTCTGCCGCGTGCCACTATGACGGCTACGACAACATCAACGTGCAAGTATACGGACGCAAGCAATGGAACATGTATGCGCCTTCGAATCACACCATGATGTACTTGTACCCGTTCCTCCACTTCCACCACGCTCAAACTCAGGTCGACATCGAGAACCCGGACTTGGAGGCATTCCCTCTCTTCAATCAAGCAGTACGCTATGAAGGCATCACAGAACCTGGAGACGCCATCTACATGCCAGCCATGTGGTTCCACGGCGTTCAAACACTCAACACCTCCATCAACGTCAACTCCTGGGTCAAAACTCCGACATCACACGTACTGGAAACGATGGCAAGCGAAATACCAAACGACATCTCGATACACGCGGCACAACTTTACCTACGCCAACTCCTCGTCGCGCTCGACAAACCTCTCTCCTTCGTCTCCGACTCTGTCGTCACTCCAAGATACCAACGACTCTTTGAAACAGGCCAGCTTGATACCAATGGTGGAAGGAAGGACGATATCATGACACAATGCTTGAGAAAGAAGAGCTCATCATCTTCTGATACCAAGAGCGACAACAGGTCATCTAGTAGCGAATCAAGTTCGAAATCCAAGAAATCACATCGCTTAGATAGATACGAGAACGTTTCACCAGAACAGTTGAAGAAGATACGCAACTTGGCCGAGAAGCACGCATCGCTGTTCCATGCCGTACCTCACGACACCGTCGACATCTGGCTCGGAAACCACATCGAATACATACTAGCATTCGCTACTCAGGACCCTGTTATGGCATCAGCAATCCTACTGCAGTGCTTCTGAAGGCGAGAGTGAAGAGTTAATCAGAGCGAGATCGGGCTGGCACTCTCACACCTCTTTCCCATCCTCAACTCCTTGTGGATTCAAATCTACACCTGTAATACACAATGTAACATCACTAGAGTTCGTAAAATCCAGTTGAATCGGGAATTGCAGCAAGTTGAAGGTGGGGGCAGGCTGCAGCATTTTCGCTTCCCAATCATTCGCCACTCTAGGACGAGCCTGACTTCTGATCCATGGAAAGCTACGAATTGTTCAATGAAAAGGTGTTCAAATTCGATGACGATCACATCCAGGTCGATTTGCAGTACATAGAGACCCTAGCCCCTTCCGATGCGGTACGGCTCCAAACTCTCCTTGTTTGCGTCACGATTCGTTGTATCTCGAGCTCTTACACTGACATACTTTTCACACTTAGCTTGCCCTTGTGGATGGGTTTGATTACACAGGATTCAAGCTAGTACGTCGAGAACGCACATACGAAACCGTTCCCAGTTGAACCACTGCTAATCCCCTGTAGTGGCCTGGATCTGAGTATCTCTGTGAAATAGTGGTGCGACACAAGGATTTGTTCACTGGAAAGACTCTTTTGGAACTCGGAAGTGGCGTTGGATTGGCAGGCATCGTCGCGTCGCACTACGCGCAAGCACCCGTCCTATTGACCGATGGTGAAGGGTACATTGTGGATGTCCTGAAGAAGAATGTTGTCAGAAACCACTTGGAATCGAAAGGTAAGTCATAGAGCTCGATTTGCCGGTCCCCAATCATGCAATACAACCTCCACTCCGTCGCTGACCTTTGCTCACTTCCTCTCTGTTTCTATCAAGTGGCTGGGGCCGTCCTGTATTGGGGTAGAGATGAAGCAGCATTTTTGGAGCAGTACCCCAAAGGATTTCAAGTGATCATGGGTGGAGACCTGATCTACAGCCGCGAAGTCGTCCGACCCCTCTTGCATTGCATTGACGCTCTCTTGGCAAAAGAAGATGGATCCGTGTTCTTCATGATATATGTCGATCGTGCCGGCACCGGACTGGGCTCAGCCTTCCTCGCAGCCGCATCTGAGTCGCCGTACAATTTCGGCTCGTCAATCGAACAACTGGAGGTCAAGGTAGACGAGGCCGATACATACTTGTACCAACTCAAGAGGAAATCCCAAGATTAGAGGAGAGTCCAATACGAGACGTTGCATCGAACTCATGGCAGGACTCCTTCGCGGAGAGAAACGAGCGGCGAGAGAGAGAATGGAGAGAAACGAGTGTCTGATTGGAAGTTTCTGGCAATCACTCTTTCTCACAGTCTCGCAGGCGGTATGCGTCCTGTTTCGATCACATCGCTCCTTGTGGTGTGCTTGCTTGCGTCGTATGTAGGGGCTGATGAAGGCGACAAGGTGCTGTTCAGTGGACTGGCCCAAACGTTCAAAGGTCGTATGAGCACATTTGGAGGCCCTAATGACCGTGGTGTGAGTCCCAGTGAAGGTGCGGCGATTCATGTGCATGTTTAGGATTGCATTTTCTGAATTAGCAGTCGCTTACGAGCCATCAAAGGTGAGAAGGCGTTATGTTGCACCTCCTTTGCCTTGCTCAACACTCACCTTCTGCATTGTATCTGGCGCACTTGCATCCCTCCACTTGTATTCCAGGACTTGCCGTCTACTCCTCTGTGTCTCAGCGCCCTGAATTGTTCCTTCCAACTCAACCACCGGGAACTACGGGATTGGCGCGTCGCCTCAACCCCGACACCATGTATATCGCGATGCGCTGGGTCTATGGCACCACTTCCATCTCCTGGCTGCGTACCCATCAAGTCACTGTCACCAATCCGAAGACTGGCGCCTCCGTGGCGGCGTGGCCTGCGGATTGGGGACCCAATGTCAACACTGGACGCATCGCAGACCTCTCCCCAGGCGTTGCTAGAAAACTTGGTCTCAACACCGATGACACGGTCGTAGTTACTGTGCCCATCTAATCTCCATCATTGTGCATTCTGTCACCACGTGTTACAATGTAACAGGACTCCATACATGCAATGCATAGAAGCAGTTAAAGGGGGTCTACTAGTAGTATGGTTTAGGATTGAGTGTATATTTGATACCAGAGTTGAATTCGCGCACAGATAGGCGCGCAGGGAGGAGGAGGAGGAGGTGGTGGTGGTGGGTTTCTCGAGATTGTTGGGAGTGGTGTCTTCGATAAATCTGTTGTTGGTAGATCACATTGTAGTGTGGCCATTTACACTCTTGGAGAGAAGGTTCTGATGGTTTGGCTGTGGAGAGGAGACAATCTCTCGAGGGCAACGTCCGACGGGGAGCTGGAGAGCATCTGCGCATTTTGCACTCCGTATGGCACGAGACCGGAAGCAGCGAGTCTATCGACTTCAACGGATACGGGACCGGGTCTGGGGAGTGGTTTGATGCCCCAGATGTTCTCAGCGTAGTCCTTGATGGAGCGGTCGGAGGAGAACTTGCCCATGCCGGCGACGTTGTGGATGGACATCTTTGCCCACTTGCGCTGGTCCTTGAACGCCTCGTCGACGCGCTCTTGAGCATCGAGGTAAGCACCAAAGTCCACAGAGACGAGATAATGATCGTTGCCGTCGGTCACGCTGTTGACGACGTCCATAACTTGAGGGAACGTTCCAGGCACGCCCTGCAGCATCTCCATGACCACCTGGAAGCGCTCGTCGATGATGGCCTTGCGCTCGTACACCTCCTTGCGCAGAAGGGACACGTCTGGCGTCTGAGCGCCGAAGATGAACATGTTCTCGTCGCCAATCTCCTCTAGAATCTCGACGTTTGCGCCGTCCAAAGTTCCGATGATGAGTGAGCCGTTCATGGAGAATTTCATGTTGGAAGTGCCAGAAGCTTCCGTGCCAGCGGTGGAGATGTGTTGAGAGAGGTCAGAGGCCGGAATGACGAGCTCGGCGAGTGAGACGTTATAGTTCGGGAGGAAGATGACCTTGAGCAGGTGTTGCGTGTCTGGATCGTTGTTGATGACGTCCGCCCATGCATTGACGAGCTTGATGGTCATCTTGGCCATGTGGTAGCCGGGCGCTGCCTTGCCTCCGAACATGCACACGCGAGGCACGACGTCCGCGCGCTCGTCGTCGCTCATACCCTTGATCTGCTTGTAGCGGTATAGAATGCCGAGCATGTTGAGCAGTTGGCGCTTGTACTCGTGGAAGCGCTTGATTTGCACGTCGAACATGGCGTCTGGCGAGATGTCGATGTTGAGGTGAGCCTTGACCCACTCGGCGAGTCTCTTCTTGTTCTTTCTCTTCACCTTCATCCACTTTTTCTGCAGATCGGCGTGGTCCGAGAAACGACGCAGTCCAGTGAGGCGATCCAAGTTCGTCTTCCAAGCGTCCGTGCCGAGAGCCTCGGTGATGAGATTGGCGAGACCAGGATTCGCCTGAGCCAACCATCTCCTTGGGGTCACTCCATTGGTCACATTCTCGAACTTCTCCGGCCAGAGGGCGAAGAACTCTGGGAACACGTCGGTCTTCAACAACTCGGAGTGCATCGCAGCGACACCATTGATCTTGTGAGAGCCAACGATCGCCAAATGAGCCATGCGAACCTTCCTCTCAGGTTGCTCCTCGATAATGGACAACTTGGTCAACTTGGTCACATCTCCAGGCCAACGCTTCTCGACCAGCGCCAAGAACTGCGCATTGATATCGAAGATGATCTTCATGAGACGTGGAAGCAAACTAGACATGAGAGAGACCTGCCACTTCTCAAGGGCCTCGGGCATCACCGTGTGATTCGTGTACGCAAACGTTCTCGTCGTAATGTCCCACGCATCCGCCCACTTGAGATTCTCAGAATCGATCAACAAACTCATCAGCTCCGCAATACCAAGCGTAGGATGAGTATCGTTCAACTGGATGGCCATCGCATCGGGGAACTCTTTCAACGGTCTCTTGCTCTGCTTGAAGCGATGAAGGATGTCTTGCAGCGACGCCGACACGAAGAAGTACTGCTGCTTCAGACGCAATTCCTTACCAGTGTATGTGTTGTCGTTGGGGTAGAGTACAGAGCAGATCGTCTCGGAACGCTGTTTGGCTTCGATCGCCTTGAAGTAGTCTCCTTGGTTGAATTGACTGAGATCGAACTCGTGAGAGGGCTTAGAGGCCCAAAGACGCAAGTTGATGGTGTTGAAGGTGGAGAAACCAGGAATCGGCACATCGTACGCCACAGCGAGCACAACATCGCCTCCAACATGAGTCGACTTGGTACGATCCTGCGGCGACGCAGAAGCCTCGTCTTGCGCACTCAAGCGATTCACACTATCCTCCAAGTGACCATAGAAGCGGACGGGGTACACCACATCGTGACGCTCAATCTCCCACTGATTGCCGGCAATCAACCAATAATCCGGAAGCTCCACTTGGTAGCCACTCTTGATGTGCTGCTCAAACATGCCGTACGTGTAACGCAAACCATAACCCCAGCCAGGGTAGTTCATCGTAGCCATAGAATCCAAGAAACAGGCCGCCAAACGACCCAAACCTCCATTGCCCAAACCAGCATCGCGCTCCTCACTGTACAACTCCTCCATCTTCACACCCAATTCAGCCAACGCACGAGCGTAGTTATCGGTAAGATTCAAGTTCGCCATAGCATTCGTAAGCGTACGACCAAGCAAAAACTCCAACGAGAGGTAGTTCACTCTCTTCACACCCTGCTGCGAGAAGAAGATGTCGGTATCCTTCCAACGCTCAATCAATCGATCACGAAGACTACAAAGAAGCAAAAACACGACAGAGAGAGAACCAAACAGAAGAGACAGCAAGGGTTAGCCTCACCCGCAATCTCCCCCCCCCCATAATGGCCTACAGCACCTACTAGTAGCGGTATTAGGCCACAAGAAAGATGCAACAGCACATTACAAAGGCGGATCGAGCATTGAAAGGGGAAGAGGAAGAGGGACGCACGATAGGGCGAGCGCTTGGAAGGAAGCGGCGTGGCTCGAACGGATGGAATGTCTCGTCAGGGCCAGAGAGAACTCAGCGTGCTGCACAAATTGACGTTGAATGGAGGCCTTGTCTGTATCGTCGTCATCAAAGTGGGGTGTTTGGGGGAGAAGAGGCCAGTTGAGGACACATTGTGCAGGCAAGAGACGGCGCGAGAGAGAAAGCGAGATATGGAGAGAGTGAAAGGTTACACAGAGTGAATGTGTGTGTGCAAACCACCCGCAAGCGGACATCATCAAAGGAGAAAGAGCAAGTAATTCGATGTTAGATCATAATGCGGGCATGAGATGGGCCACACGAGTGATTTGCAGGCCGAGTGGGAGGGGGAGATTCGAAGCGCTACCGAAGATCATCGGCCGCTGGGTCGTGGGAATCGCGCAATGGGCTGCAAATAGCCGGAAAAGACAGATAGAGCAATGGGGCGCGATACCCGACTAGAGTGGAACTACCACGTACCAGATGGAATGTAGGAGGCCAATACTGCCCAAAGTAGCTCGTTCCGCTTGTCATCAGGGTCGACTCCCTCTTCCATCTCATCGTCTCGACCCCACGCTGTCGTTGATACACAGTAAACAAGACGTTAGTTCTCTGAGAGCTCATTCGTAAACCATCAGTCTTCATAGAGACGTACATTCTGTCAGATAACGGCTGTGGGCAGCGTCGTCGAAACTTCTGTTGAATTGCAAGGTTGCTCGTTAGTAGGCATGACTCTAAATCACTCAATATGGCATAAAATGATGCAATGCACGTTTCACAAGCTTTTGAAGGACACACTACAGCCATCGAAGATCGCGACGAGCGAGTGTCCACGACGGGTCAACATTCTCAGCGAGGATTGCACGCCTCCTCAACTCTCGTACCCATCATTGTCATCCGAATAATCGGTCACACCAAAAGTAATGCGTCTTCCAGGAATATCCATGGCAAATCTAGCACTCTCAGCACCACAAGTCGGACTGGATTGGGTGTGTAGCTCGCTTCAAGACCTGAGAGTGAATCTCCAGACACTTTCAGGTGCAACCGAGGCGAAGCTCCAACGACAGTTCAAGTCTCCCATTTCAGCCTCGGTGCGCAAGGTAATGACATTATCCCAGTACACAATTTGAATATGTCCACAAAGTCTCTTCCTGACGAGGCAAGAGAGTCTCTGTTGTACGGTGCGTAGTCCAGATTCCTCCGTTCTCTTCTCCCCACCCTCCCATGGCCTCTCCCGCCCTTCATTGACCATGTTCTCCTCCTTTTCTAGAGTATGGCCTTGAGCATGTGTCTCGTGCTGCCGATGCGAGGGAAACGAGTGAGGATGAGGAACAAGATTCGATGTACACTGAGGAGGAAATGCTCGCCCTGGACTCAGCCCAATTGACTCGTTCCAAGACGAAGAGAGCGCTCATTCCCTTCATTTTGGGAGCTGTGGTAGTGGTGCTTCTGATTGGTCTCATTGTTGGCATCGCAGCTATTCGCAATCCTGGAAGAGCGCTGAAGGGCTATTCTGTCACCGCAAATGACGTCATGCCTGTGTGGTCCCAGTCGGTTCTGTTCAATAACTCTGATACGGTCAAGTACCAAATCCATCAGCTGGTACGAATCGAGTTTCGAAGCGTTTGAACCCAGTTTGACATGATCTTCCCCAACGTGAAGAGTAGAAGGCCATCTGTTTGAGTCGTCTCCTCCGATTTGGTAGTCTTGATGATGGCTGACCATGTGTTTTTTCCGTTCTTTCCTGGCTGTTCTATCCATTTTGCGGCGTTTTACGTGTGCAGGCTGGAGGCATATACGTGTACTTGGATCCTACGCATTCGATCTGGATCTTCGGTCGATTGCAGTTCAGTGAGTACTATCCCTTGGAACAGTTGATCACCAGAGCGAGCAGTGCCCTATCTCTCACCACAACACCTGGAGTACCGATGGTGACCTCTTCAGTGGCCACATGGGTCGCGGACCACCAAGGTATTCCTCGCGATATCTTCAACACCACCATTCCTGGCGATTACTGCCAACCCTCTGCTTCTACTACTGTTGAAGATACCATCTTCATGTTCTGGAAGTATTTCAGTATGAATGGCGCCAACAGCTACGCCTGGGGAACCGGAATATTGAAATCTGACTTCACCGTCGTTGACACTCAGTCAGTGACTCATGATCTTCTATGGGATCCAGAAGCCACTGTCATCGTTGGAGATTACATTTACGTTTACTTCTTGCATGACTCACTCTATGGAGATGGCCAAGACGAGTTGTACGTCGGAAGACTTCCAAACAACCCTGCCTCCTTCTACGACACGGCTCGGTACATGACGTATTGGAATGGACGCAATTTTGGAATGCGCTCTGATAAGGCAGTACCCATCATCGATCAATTCGGAAAGCAAACCTCCGTCGTCTACAACACCTTCCTCAAGAAGTTCCTCCTCCTCGACTCCGGCTACGCCAACACCCTCAAAATCTACGAGTCGAACTCGCCGTATAGAGACTGGACCGCAAAGCCAGCTGAGATCTACAGCGACCTCGAAGGACATCTCACGCAAGCGTACTTCATGCCGAACCTGTTCGAGAACGGCGGTCAGACTATGTACCTCAGCTACGTCGTCGCTGAACCTGGAGACCAGGTACCACACATCCTGAAAGTGAATCTCATCCCAGGAGGACAGTAACTGCCCCCTCACATGACAAAACAGATTGTACATTACCTATTGTAACCTCTCGCACCTCACAGATGTCGGGCCTTCTCTCTCTCGTTCGATATTCTCTATTATTCCCTAAATTCGAGACCACACGTCAAAGGGCATCATCCACATGACTGCAGTTCGGCCGCAAGTCCCTTCTGGACCAGTTGAAAACCGAGTGCGGCATCCAGCCACTTTTCCACCAAGGCCCTGCGCTTTCAAGTGCGACATGCAATCAACCACTCGCAGGACTCCTGCACTCTCGGAAACACGTTCCCCTGTTGCACCCTTCCTCGAAAATCAGCAAACCCTCGCCACTTTCGAACGCTCAATCACCCCACGACCTCCAAAAGCTCTCGATGCATTCCTGTCCGCTTTACCATGTTTTTAACCCTCAATGCACCATAGTGCTCACTTTTCCCGTGAGAAGACCCTTAGAGATATGCATCAAGTGCTATTATGGTGTCACTAGTCATGTTTGAAGCTCTGAAAGAGGTGTGAAGAGAGTCTGCTCGAGAGTTGTGTTCCATTCGTCTTCCAGCAACTCTTGTTCGCCGCATATCTGCTTGAAGATTCCCCTTTGTACCGATTTCTGACTGCTTTTGAATGAGAAGAAGCTTGACGGTGAGTAGAAAGGCTCGAATATGCTGGTTCAAGTGTTCCCCTCGTTTCTGCGCCGTTCATCTCTGATGACCCCCTTACTCCCGTTTCTGCCCAGTTTGCTATTTTCGATGCATGCAACGCACTTATTTCTCTATGTTGGGAGGTCAACGCATGTGGTAAGCTTCTGGATTATGAAACTGTGCCGTTCTCTCATGGTATGTCTCGTTGGGACTTCCAAACCGTGATATCAGCCTTCAACCGCGATGTTCGTATGTTCTACGCGGGTGCACACCACGCTAGTACCAGCACATACAGAAAAACGTGGATTTGTGTCTCAACAGTTTCTCTGTCTTCATGTGTTATTCGATCATACTCGCTGTTCTAACTCACTTTCTCCTGTTCTGCATATCTCCTAGTGTATGTGACCTGAGTTGTGGCGAGAAAGCAGTCGATATTGGTTGTGGAGCATGGACCGAATTTGCCTCTCTTATCTCGAACCCTTGGGTGATTAGTGCATGGTATGAGTCTTGAATGTGTTGTTGGATGACTATGACGTTGGGGTAGCAGAGGCACATCGATGGATACCATGGAGTGATTGAGCTGTTTTAGTCGCGAATTTGGCGCTTTTCTCGTCTCGTCTCGTTCTCCGCTCAGCCGCTTGGCGTTGGATCGTTCAACCGAAATTCATACTCATGCTCGTATCTATTGCGTGTTTTTTACCAAGAACCCAGGTGAGACTTTGAAGGAGAAGTGGTGGCGGTTCCGCACGTTCCCGCTGCCTATTTGGCTTTGGTTGTTGACATTGGACCTCGAATTTGCCCCAATATGTAGCTTGGCAAAGTGCTGAAGCAGAATAGATGGGTTTGGAGGGTCATGGGTACTGGATGCTGAAACTCTCAAGTCAAGTTCGCGGCAAGTCTATGTCGGAATCGCGAAGGAACTGTACGCGCCGTGGAGTTTCGGCCAAGCCTCAAAAGTGATGTCCTTTCTCATGCCACACTCTCATTGCGTTAAAGAACATATCCACTACTTCTACTACATCACTACGACGCTGCCTGCTCGTCAGAATGTTATTGAGGCGCGGAAAGCCCCATGTCGCCGTCAAGGGACCTTCCTTCCCTACTACCACTTCTTCCCCATCAATCTTCGGAGTTAAAGTGTCTGAATCGGATTTTAATGACGCAGGAATGGGTTTCTATTCTATATGGAGGTGGTAGACGCTGGATGGCGAGAGTTGATGGCCGATGGGATGTGAAACAGATTCCCCTCCTGCTGGTCAAGTCTCTCTAGATGCCTCCGCACTCAAATCGATCGAATTGCTGTCTTTGGCCAGTGAGCCTGAACGAGAATGTCATTGGCTGAAGATGGAGAGGACTAGACTCGACCAGGACTGCACTCGACCCCCCAACTCTACTATGAACTCCAAACGAGATCTGCACCAGATATCCATGTTTTGCAATGATGGAAAATATGAAATGAGGTACGAACATGACGTTGATAGCCATTAACAAGATACAAGACGAACCGAACCTGTCCCGACACGAAAGATCCTGATTAGGAAGGCGTTCTCGACAGTGCCTGTGTTAACCCAATGAATGCGGAGCCATCCTGATCTTTTCAGAGAACTCTTCCAACACACCTGTGGATGCGTTCACAGTGGTTCTATACTGTACAATGTAACGCCCATGTGTCATATGCTCCATTCACGGAGTTTGAGTGTTTGAGTTTGAGTTTGAGTGGTTGGGTTTGTTCCCAACATTTTGGCACATGCTCATCGCACTTTGCCCTTGTTGGATGTATGTACAGTCACGGAGTTTGAGTGTCCGGATGCCTATCCGTTCCTGGGACAAGAAAATTCTATCTTGAGAATCGGCGGGCGCACTTCCCTCAAGTATCTCATCTTCTCATATCATGAGAGGCGTTCTAGTCGTATATGCGATCGTTGGGAACCATTCTAATACATTGAACAAATGAAAGGAGTTGTGTTGTCAAAGTGCCGCCGGAGGAGGTGAGAGTAGCATGGTGGATGTTTGCTGCGATCCAAAGTACTTACATGATGATTGCATTGGGATCAGTGACGCTTTCGTTGATGCTCTTGTGAGGCAGAACCTTTGCACCATTGATGTAAACCTCATCAGCGACGGTGACGTCCATGCCAAGCACAGTGATGCGTTCGAGTCTTGCCCAGCGTCCGACGGTGCATTGCCAGCCAACGATGGTAGAGTCGATCCAAGTGTGAGCCTTGATGCGGGCACCACCCATGATAGCGGAGCGCGAGATGCGGACGCCATCCTCGATGATACAGCCAGGTCCGATGGAAACGAAAGGTCCGATAAGGCAGCTCTCTCCAATCTTCGCCGTCGGATCGACCATCACGGGTCCAATGAAGTTGGGACCAGTGGCGAGTAGTTTCTTGTCCTCCACATCGCGATGTTCCAGAGAACCGAGGTACTTGGCCATTCCCGAGAGGAAGTCCTTCGGTTGTCCTACGTCCATCCAAAAGCCCTTCAACTCCATGGCGTATAATTGTCCAGCTTCAGCCATCGCTGGAAACGTTTCCTTTTCAATAGAAGTCGGACGAAGCTCAATGCGATCCAGAACTCCGCTGTTGAAGATGTAAATGCCTGCATTGATCTTGTTGCCAACGTACTGCTGAGGCTTCTCTACAAAACGATCAATACGGCCAGTTTTGGGATCACACACAACCACACCATACTTGCTAGGTTCAGCCACGGTCGTCACCATGATCGTGCCTTCCTTTCCGTGCGACTTGTGGTACTCCAACAGCTCGGCAAACGGAAACTCGGAAGTGATATCGCTATTCAACACAAAGAAGGGCTGACCGGGTTCAGAATCCTTCAACAATAGATCCTTGGCAAGCGCAAGAGGACCGGCAGTTCCCATCGGCTCCGTTTCCTGAGAGTATTCGATCTTTACTCCAAGCTTATTAACGATAAACACGATGGGAATGGATGGAATGTCCATACAATAAGACAGTTCATACCCATTGGAACCAAGCAAATGGGAGTATCTCCGTCAGTCTCGCAGCCGCGGCGGTAGTTGCACTGAAAGGTGGGTCCAACCTTTCAATACTGAAGCAATTTCGAACTATACAGAGCCACTGTGGAGGTGAACACATGAGAGTGGAGTTTGCAACTCGTTGGAGTGAGAAAGTGGGGAGGGATGACGCACCTGGGCTTCGTAGGGAGCCAACGCAGTTGCCATTTCGTCAGGCTTGTAATTTACGGCCAGAACTACTGTAGTGACACCAACCTGATGTAGTGATCCATGCGAAGACCCCAACGTATGGGGAGGAAGGCGAGAGCGGAGTAATTGTCGGTTGCCACGCGTTTTCCAAAAACACAGACACAAGGGTCAGTTATGAAGCGATGCAATGTTGAATGACAGTAAGTGCTCTATTATTGAGGAAGTAATCGAGTTTGTCGCATCTTAGGAGACCAAGAAGCCGCGGGCCAGGTCCGTTTGACCAAATGGGTAGACAACTGTCTTTCCAAAGATGGGCAAGATGCCAAAGACGATTTGAAAGCAGATTTGTGTCGTACCTTTGCGAGGGCCTCGATTTGATGGATTACAAGGGGCTTGTTGCAGAAGGGAACGGTGGGTTTAGGACGCGAGAGGGTCAAAGGTCGAAGGCGAGTTCCATAACCGCCAACCAAGATGAGTGCCTTCAAACCACGCATGATGGAATCTGTGAGAAGTACTCTAGAAAAATCGACGCACGAGAGAAGACGAAGAGGAAGTTGAGGGCAGGAGGCGAGCGCCCGGACTAGTCGAGTCGAAGAAGCAAGCCTGCCATTCTCTCCCGTTCTCTCGGGCCTCGCTTCGACGGCCACACACGAACACACGCAAGTTGTGTGTTCAGCTGCTCCACTCATTTCCGCTGCTTTCGATTCCCCTTCTCCCGCCTCTCTGCCAGTCTTGTGTTGGTGCACGCTTGCCGCATGTCGTCCACATCTCAACTACTCGCACACTTGGCCAATGGAATACCACTCGAACCTCTCCCTGGACCCGACAAACCGGTGTTGAACTACAAACGTGATCCGTCCGTGCCCCATGCCCCCATTCGCGTTCATGGTCTGACTCTCGATCAGAAAAGGGTACGATTGAACGCTACATTCTCTCCTTTCGGAACGGTAACTTAATAGATGGCGTTTTACAAGTACAGAGGAACTGGATTGCTCTTCCGCCCCTGCATTGCTCCTTTCTGCCTACGACATGCTGTAGCTGACTCTTGCCCGCTCGATTTGTGTCTTAAGATCGCTGTTAAGAACATTCTGAGGTATATCCCGCAAAAGTATCACTCTCTGCTGGCACCTGAGTTCGCTGCGGAATTGGAACAGTTTGGACACATTTACTGCTACCGTTTCATGCCTACTCAGTATCATATGAAGGCTTATGGCATACATGACTATCCTGCCAAGTTGGAGCAAGCCAGAGCAATGCAGCTCATGATTATGAACAATCTGGACCCGGCCGTCGCGCAATTCCCGCACGAGCTCGTCACGTACGGTGGTAACGGATCGGTCTTCTCAAACTGGCTGCAGTACCATCTCGTCATGCGATTCCTCTCTCACATCAGTGATACCCAAACATTGGTGCTCAATTCAGGCCATCCTCAAGGGTTCGTCCGTCAACTCCATCTTTCTCTGCTCATTCGGGACACTTCCGCCAACTGTTGCTTCCATTGATCGCTAACTCTTATCTATGTCTCACATTCGGGACTCAGATTGTATCCTAGCAGCAAGCAATCGCCAAGAGTCGTGATCAGCAACGGCCAACTCATTCCCAACTTTTCCTCGCAAGCCGACTACGAGCGCATGTACGCCATGGGAAACACAATCTATGGACAAATGACTGCTGGATCTTGGTGCTGTACGTAGACGTTTTGGCATAGAGAGAGACACAAACACAGAGATTCTTCTCCACTCTTAGGTTACAAACCCTGTCCGCAAGTTCATTCCAGACCCACTTTCTAACGCTACATATCGCCTTCTTTCTGGATTGCTAGACATTGGTCCACAGGGAATCGTTCATGGCACGACGTTGACGATCTTGAACGCCGGTCGCAAGTATCTCGGTTTGAATGAGCTGAGTGGCAAAGTATTCGTGACTTCTGGCTTGGGAGGCATGTCAGGTGCTCAACCCAAGGCTTCGACCATCGCAGGATGCATCAGTGTGACGGCAGAGGTGGACTTGAAAGCCGCGACAAAACGCTTGAATCAAGGTTGGGTTGATGTTCTGACTTCTGATCTCGATGAGGTGATGACTAACGTGAAGGAGGCGCGTTCTCACAAGAAAGTACTCTCGATTGCATACCATGGCAATGTGGTGGATCTGTGGGAGAAGTTCGTTGCCGAACCTGAGCTCTTGGTCGAGTTAGGCAGCGACCAAACGTCTTGTCATAACGTGTTTGGCGGTGGTTATTACCCTGCTGGTGTATCGTTCGAACAGGCAAATGAGATCATGCATAAGGATCCGGAGGAGTTCAAACGCCTCGTTCAAGCTAGCTTGCGCCGTCAAGTGAAGGCCATCTCTGCCCTTGCTTCACGTGGTATGCGGTTTTGGGATTATGGTAATGCTTTCCTGTTTGAAGCGTCGAGAGCGGGCGCCGATGTGATGAAGGATGCGACTCACTTCAAGTACCCCTCCTACGTTCAAGACATCATGGGAGACATATTCTCGCTTGGATTTGGCCCTTTCCGTTGGGTTTGCACGAGTGGCAAGAGCGAGGACTTGGCTCTGACAGATCGTGTCGCTGGAGACATCTGCTCCTCTCTCGCCTCCAAATCGAATGAGCGTTCTAAGAAACAATATGAAGACAATTTGAAGTGGATTGAACAAGCTGGAGAACACAAGCTCGTCGTAGGATCGCAGGCGAGGATCCTCTATTCAGATCACATCGGCCGCTCTGCTATTGCCTCTGCATTCAACGAACTCGTCAAGGAAGGAAAGGTTGCTGGACCTATTGTCATTTCAAGAGACCATCATGATGTAAGTGGAACGGATTCGCCCTACAGAGAGACATCAAATATCGAAGACGGATCTCAGTTCACCTCCGATATGGCAGTGCAGAACTTCGTTGGCGACGCAATTAGAACTGCCACATGGGTAGCGCTTCACAATGGAGGAGGAGTGGGCGTTGGAATGGCAATCAATGGTGGACATGGACTGGTTTTGGATGGAACCGAAGAGGCCGGTGCAAACGCTCGCTCTATGCTCTATTGGGATGTCCTCAACGGCGTCGCAAGAAGAGCCTTCTCTGGAAACGAAAACGCGGAATTCACCATCGAAGAAGCAATGAAGCTGAATCCTCAGCTCGAGATCACACTTCCCGTCAAATGCGATGATTCTGTGTTACATGGCCTTTTCCACTAATGGAAACGCCGATAGATCGATCTATGTCACAATTTTACGTCACAATACGCCGCTTATGTACCAATGTAACCCATGCAGATCCCACATCGGCTCTTTCTCTTTCGGTCTCGATCGTTCAGTCGCATGCATGTTCTTCGCCTTCGGTAGTCCTAGAACTAGAAAATCCGTGGCTAGCGACACAGCAAGAGGTGGCTTTAACTCAATGAATACTGCCAACGAACCACCTCTCCTTGGGCGTCCAGTTTCGGAGTGCTTAGCAACCATTCACCCCTCCACTCTCCTGGTGACACATCCCTCTATGAAAGTTACGGTTTCGCAATGAATTCACCAACTAAATGTATGCAGCTGGTCTTACAGAGACCATGACGTTCTGCATTCGGCATAATACCCTCAAGAAGCTCGTCACTAACTCATTTCGTATTTGCTCGTCTAGCGCTGTCCTGGGAGAAGACCTCAGCTGCCAAAGATTTGCGAACTACTCAACAGACCTGCTTATGCAGAATTTGGCTCGATTACGTGGTATTATAAGGTAACTGACCCTTCCTTCGATCGGAGCAATTCTTGGCAGACCATGTCGGACACGTTGTCGTTTATTCACCGTGTTAAGTCGGAGTTTGATGACACGGATACACTGGAACCTAATTTGATGGATAAAGACTTGTACAAGATATGCAAGACGGTGAAGGCGGATTCACCCCAATTCAACTCCTTGTCACCAGAACTGCCGATTCTTACCTCTCCCTTCTCCTGTATTCCTGGACGTGGAGTGCTTCGTGGATGATGCACCTATGAGTCAACACTTCACGGATCTCCAAGTCTCCCAGTCTCAATCGAGCTCGCCCTAATGTTTGTCCACGACTAGACCTGAAGCAGCATTGTTCAGCAACTGACGTTCCTCCAAACACAATGTCGAATGACACCTTACAGAAACTGGAACTTTCCGCTCAGGATCACTGTATGAGTGACATTCTTCTTCATCCACGACAGGACACGCTGTGCTCCATTGCGATATCCCTTTCTCGCCTCTAGTCATCATCCCATTCCTCCTTATGATGTTAATTCAATAGAACATTGCCGTGTAGAATAGCATTTTCGCAAGAGATGATCCACATGGAACTCAGGGGGGAGGTGAAGTCGGATTCGCACCGGGACCGGTCATCCGTCGGGTTCTGCGTCAACATGTTGGATGTGATAGAACTAGGTTCACGGTGGCCAAGTTCACAACTGATGTGGAGATCAAAGACAGCGCATGGGACCAGTCGAAGGCAGTGCAAGCGAAAGGAAGCCAGGGAAGCACCGGATTCTGTCGCGCCTCCTTTTGGTCTCCGTGTTGTCACACCTACAGGTGATCAGACCCAAAATCGCCTGAGAATTGCATGAAAGATGGGAAGCGGATCAAAGAGTGGGTGACTGAGGCTCGGCGGAGCCATACCAGGTCTGGTCTGGGCGTTACTATATCTCGGCACTTGTGGTCGACTCCGTCATTCGCCTCTGCAGGCTCGACTCTGGTAGGACCGGCTTCCTTCTCCCTACATAGAAAAGGTCCATCATGTCTGCCAACAACGAGGATATCGGTACGATCCCTTGCTCACCAGGTCCTGGAATTGCTCACCAGGGTTTCGGGCTCGGCTCTGGCGTGGCCATCTCAACTCGCTCGTCCTTCCTTGATTCTCCTGCATCATTGCCCTCTAACTCTTCTCTTTTCCTCTTCTCATTGTACAGACAAACACATCTTGCGTCGTTTCGAGTTCATTCAGAAGCTTGGAAAGGGAGTACGTGGTTTGAAAGACCCTCCACACACGGACACACAAGTTTTCGCGCGATCATCATTGTTCTAGGTCGAACAGGTTTCTTGAACTGATTTCTGAGTGCAACATCGAACCTCACATCAGTGAGTATCTTCAAATGGTGGGCCTGGATTGAAAGGAATGCTCAAACGGTGCATGACGTTTCATGGCGAGCGTGCTCTTGCTCTGGCGGCACTGTTGTCGAATTGTCGATCCGTTTTGGTGTCTCCTATTGTTAGCTCATGTGTTCTCGTGTGGTTTGCCATTTTCCCTGTCTCAATTTGAGGTTGAGAGTTGAGAGGCTGACTCGTGCGTTTGTTTGTGCGTCTCTTTGCGTGGTGTTCAGGCCTATGGTATCGTGTGGAAGTGTGAGGATAAGCAAACGGGAGAGATCGTTGCTCTAAAGAAGATTTTCGGTGCATTCCAGAATGCGACGGATGCACAGCGCACTTTCCGTGAGATTGTCTTTCTGAAGGAGTTTGGCAACCATGAGAACATTGTGTTGTTGAAGGAGGTGATTCGTGCGGATAACGATAAGGACATCTATCTTGTGTTCGAGCATATGGAAATCGACTTGCATGCGGTCGTTAGAGCGAACATCTTGGAGGAAGTTCACAAGCGCTATATCATTTACCAAGTTTTGAAGGCAATGAAGTACATCCACTCTGGTCAGGTGTTGCATCGTGATATGAAGCCCAGCAACTTGCTGTTGAACAGCGAATGCTTTGTCAAGGTGGCTGACTTTGGTCTGGCGCGTTCGATCGACGCCCAAGAGGATCCCAATCAAGTCTCGATGCCTGTTCTCACTGATTATGTCGCTACGCGTTGGTATCGTGCTCCTGAGATCTTGCTTGGATCCACCAAGTATACGAAGGGCGTTGACATGTGGAGTGTCGGTTGCATCCTTGGAGAACTTCTCGGTGGCAAACCCGTCTTCCCTGGCAACTCTACCATGAACCAACTGGACCGCATCATCGAAGTCACTGGACGCCCCTCGCCACAGGACATTGAGGCCATCCAGTCGCCATTCGCAGCAAGCATGCTCGAAAACCTTCCCCCGTCCCATCCCCGCTCTCTTCGACACATGTTCCCTCAAGCCTCTGACGACGCCCTAGATCTCTTCGAAAAGCTCATTCGCTTCAATCCTGACAAGCGCATCACTGCTGAAGAGGCACTGAGACACGAATACGTCGCCCAATTCCACAACGAAGACGAAGAGCCCGTCTGCAAACACAAGATCGTAGTTCCCATCGACGACAACAAGAAATTCTCCATCTCAGAGTACAGAACCAAACTCTACAACCTCATCCTCAGCCCGGGCTCCAACTCCTCATCGGTCACATCCGCTGACGGCGCAGGCATGGGCGTCGGTTCTACTGGCGCGGGCGCTGGTGCCGCTGGCACCGCTGCTGCTGCCGCTTCTGTCAAGAAGAAGAGACGCTCCTCGTCCACACGCAAGTCACTCTCGGGTGAGGAGGGCGCTGCCATGGCCGCGTCTGCCACTGCCTCCTCCGCCTCTTCCTCTTCAAAGGACAAGGAGAAGGACAAGGACAAGGATAAGAAGAAGAAGAAGTCCAGCGACGGAAAGGACAAGGAGAAGGAGAAGAAGAAGAAGAAGGAGGAGTAACACCACAATAAGCAACGTCTCCACTCACCACCGCCATCAACACCCCCCCACACACACCATCACCCCACGCCCCTCATATTTCCTGCCCCCATCACTTCAAATCAATATTCCGCTCTGAAACTACCTCATTGTCTCCACGTGCACAAGGGAACCACCCGTCAAACTTAAGGCTTGGACCTCCTGTCCGTAATCTTCCCTCCTGAGGATCCTGAATCCTCTCGCCCTCTGTATCATACGCACAATACAAAAAGGTAACCCTTGGACATACCAGAGTCGGTTCTCGACAGACAGTTGATTAGGTCAAACCGTTCCGGGGTCTTCTCTTGCGCGCCAGCAGCGCACACCCGATCGTCCGTGCACGCCGGATCGCGCCAAATCCGGCCTCAGGAGCATTTTCCCGTTCGTCTTCATTCTGGATTACGGCAAGGATTTCAATAATGAGTTGGAAGTGGCTGTATGTGTCTACTGCACTTGTAACATGTCAACTTGGGTCCTTTCTGACCATGCAACCGGCATTTTTGTGTCTTTTCAGCTTGAAGTCTTTTCAGCCCAGAAGGTAGTGGAGGAGAAGCATCTTAGACTGGAAAGTACTGTAGGTTTATGGTGGGTAAGTAAAAAGAAGCTCGATACGACGGAAGCGGCTCGTCGAGGTGTGGAAAAGGCGAAGTTGCCTGGGGCGAAAGTCGATACCGTCCGCCACCGAATTCGTCGCACTCTCCATGGCAAGACTGGTGGGACTCGTGCAGGGTTACTCTCTGAGGAGGCCGAAAACTTCTTGCTGAAGCTATTTGCGGCATTTGAGTCGCTAGGGAATCCATTGGGAGCCCATGATTTGAGGTCGAACGATGGGCTGAGCGACCATGTACTCGCGTGCAGACAAGAGACACCCAATGTAAAGAGTTAAGCTGATAATACAGAATGTGGTTTAGAATACATGAGGTGGGTATCGTTGTGTGACGATGTGGTGTTTCTGATTCTAGTGTAGCAGGCAAACGTTTGTCGAACGGCCGTTGTGAATGAGCAGATAGCTTCGTGCGCCTTGAAAAGGACTGTTAATGACCTTGAGTGGAGTAGATGGAGGATCAGCATGCAGGGATGGCCTCGATGGTGAGCATGGCACTGATGGAGGAGCCATCGCCTTCCGAGTGGATTTGCACGTATTGATGGAGTGGTAGGAGCCTCTCTAGCCTTGTTCCAGATGGAGCTACTGTGAAGTTGTTGTTCTCGTCTCGGCGGACGAAGTAGCTGCGTCCTTCCAGTTGGTAGTAGCGATGGATGAGTTCTTCGCGGGCAAAGCGCTTTGTGCCGTCTGCTTGTCTTGATTTCACATATAGCATCAATGAGAATGTAGTAATGTATGATTTTTGAAGAGAGTAGGCATCCACATCATCCATGGTGAGGTCGTAGCGGGCAAGGCGGTGGTTTCTGCCGACGGGAAACTTTGAAGAGTGTGATAGGCCCATCTCGTGCTCAGATGTGTTCTGAATTGGATGAGGTGATGTAAGAGCTCGTGGTACGCCCAACAAGGACACCTGATATGGTGTGGAGGCAAGAGAGGCCAGCAGAAGACTGTTTTGCAGTTGGCCGCAGAACAGGCCATGCTCCTCGGCCTGCATTTGGTTTGGAGCGAAACAGTTTCCGAAAGCGATTTCGAGGATGGGAAGCAAACCTTCGACGCATAAACCTGTTCACGTCGTTATCACAGGTAAGGTGCACCTATTAAGACACATTATCGAGGTATTCCGGGAGGTGGAAAGTATCTGAATCGCAATCCATCTTCGCGTGGCACCAAATCGCACCGATCCGATCTGCGGGACAGCCGCATTGCCACTCAGATGACACAGTCATATACTGCTCGCCAGCTCATGGTGAATAGAGATCGCCTACAATGCGAGAGAGGGAATCGAGGTTAGCGGTCTCCATCGGAGAAGGGCAAGAGGAAGTCGGGGGAGGGAGGCAGACGACCTGCAGGCGACCCGAAACCCGAAACGAAAGCCAACCGCCTGTTCCCGTTTGGTGGACACGGCTTGTGGCAGCTGCGTCCTATCGGCTTCAAAATCTTTGAGCAAGAAGCTCTGTTACCACTTTGCAAAGGAGAAACTGGGATGTGCGGCTGGAAGTACCCCACAATCGGCTTCGAAGAGGGCAGCTTCTTCATCGGACCTTTTCTCATCTAGTTGGCATTACTTCAGGCTGAAAATGAGGATTCAGCGACTCACTGTGTGGATTCTTTGCTGAAGTTGCTGCGATGGGACGCTATGCAGCCAAGAACTCACGATCTCGGCTACCCGGTTTCTTCCCGATGTACTCAGTCTGTTCTAGACCATCCTGTGCGTCACGCCTCCTGCCTATTCACTTTTGACCATCCCAACTGAAGTTTGAATCCGTTTGCTGACTTATTTGCTTCAGTTACTGCTATTGGAGCTGGAATCTCGTCCCTTCGCTCGCTTGCTCGCTCATCCGCTTCCCGTGGTCTGCCTATGCGTTCTTATGCTTGTTTGAGGTTTGAATATCGTAGAAATCGTGTAGTTGGTCTGAAAATATGAGTATGCTGTCCGATTCAGATCGCGACAAGGCGGATTGGTTCACGCTTTTCCTTGGCGCAACGGTACGTTTCCTCCTTTGTCCACCACGCTGTTTGACCTTGTGCTAACTCCCTGTTTTGTGTTCCAGTTCGATAAACAAGTGAAGTATGAAGATAGAATCGATGAAATGGTGGAAGATGGAGGCTGTCGATTGATAGTGAGCGTGAATGACCTTTTGAGTTACGACAACGATGACCGAGGTCGTTTCCATCGGTATGTTGCCGCCCCCCTCTCGCCCTTCGTGTCCCCTTGTCTGTTTCCGTCTGTCTCCGTCTGTTTTCTATCCCTTTTCTTACCCATTGTACCGCTTCTGTGCCCGTAGACTCCTGAATAGTCCTCACGAGTGGCTGCCGATCTTTGAGGGCGCTTTGTTGAAGTATGTGCGCGAGAAGTACCTTGCGACTCCCGAAAGGTTGTGTAAGGAGTATTTCATTGGCTACGAAGGTGCCTTTGGCTCGCACAAGGTGACCCCGCGTCAGTTGACGACGATCTTGATTGGCAAGTTGGTTTGCGTCGAGGGTATCGTGACGAAGCTGTCTCTCGTTCGTCCTAAGCTGGTTGAATCCGTGCACTATTGTCCCAAGACGAATGTGACGCACACGAAGCATCATAGAGACGCGACTTCGTTGGCAGGTCCGGCGACTGCGCCGGTGTTTCCGACTCACGACGCTCAGAACAACCCGCTGGAGGTCGAATATGGCCTGTCTACCTTCAAGGACTATCAGACGATTCAATTGCAGGAGATGCCAGAGAAGGCACCGCCGGGTCAGTTGCCGAGATCCGTCGAGGTGCTAGTGGAGAACGACCTCGTGGACCGAGTCAAACCCGGAGATCGCATTCGCGTCATCGGCGCGTATCGCGCGCTCCCCAACGCTCACATGGCCGCACGCCGCTCCAACTCCGTCTTCTCCACCATACTCATCGCCAACAACATACAGCTCATCAACAAGGACATACAAGGGCCACATCTCACCTCACAGGACATCAAAAACATCCGCGCGCTCTCCAAGGACCCCAAAATCTTCACCCTCCTCGCCTCCTCCCTCGCACCATCCATCTACGGACACGACTACATCAAGAAATCCGTACTCCTACAACTACTAGGCGGCGTAGAGAAGGACCTGAAGGAAGCTGGAATCAGACTCAGAGGAGACATCAACATCTTACTCGTAGGAGACCCAGGTACCGCGAAATCACAAATGCTAAGATTCGTACTACACGTCGCACCACTATGCATATCAACCACCGGAAGAGGTGCCTCAGGAGTGGGTTTGACCGCAGCGGTCGTTCACGACAGCGAAACGGGAGATCGACGATTGGAGGCCGGAGCAATGGTACTCGCAGATCGAGGCATCGTATGCATTGACGAATTCGACAAGATGAGCCCAGAGGACAGAGTATCGATACACGAAGTCATGGAACAGCAAACCGTCACCATCGCGAAAGCTGGCATCCATGCCTCTCTTAACGCTCGTTGTTCTGTTCTCGGCGCTGCAAACCCTCTCTTTGGCAAATACGACCGAAATCGAACTGCAACAGACAACATTGCGCTGCCGGATTCATTGCTCTCGCGTTTTGACCTTCTTTTCATCGTCCTCGATAACATGGATCCTACAAATGACCGAAATGTGGCTGAACACGTGTTGAGAATGCACAGATACCACTCAAGAGATGCTGGGATGAGTATGGAGTCGACAATCGAAGATTGGGAGTTGAATCCAGATGGCGATACTCGCGATCCTACGTCGCCTGTATACCTCCCGTACGACAAGTTGATCCACGTGAATAAGGAGAAGAAGATTCTATCGATTCCGTTCGTGAAGAAGTACCTGATGTATGCAAAGGAGAAGATCACGCCCGTGTTGGACTTCGAAGCCGAGAAGAAGATTGTGGAGGCGTTTGACGATCTGCGCAGAAGAGAGGACTCTAGAACACTGCCTGTGACGGCGAGAACGCTGGAAACGATGATTCGTCTCACTGTGGCGCACGCGAAGTGTCGGCTCTCATTCGAGGCCACGATCGAAGACGCGAACGTCGTCCTGGAGATCATGAGATTCGCCCTCTATAATGAAGATACCGGTTCCAACGTCAGGTTTGACCTGAACGATCAATTTGCAACGTCGAACGCTGCACAGCGCAAGAAGAGAGCCGCAGACGAGATGCTCAGCGCACCATCTTCCACCACTGATGCGACTCATGGACAAGATGGTGGCACTGCTACGAATACTACTACTACTACTTCTGGAGAGATGCCCACTGCAAAGAGGCAGAGAACACTGACTGATGAGGAGGTCCGATACAGAGAGTTTGAGAAGGCGGTGATCGACGAGTTCAAACTCGCGGAGAGAGTCAAAATCCAGGAGGTGCTCACGAATGCCAACAAGTCCAGGACTGGAGACGACATCTTCTCGGCACAGGAAGCGAAGCTCATTCTGCTGAAGATGGAGGATGCAGGGAAGCTCGTTGTGCTGGAAGACGATGCGGAAATCCTCATGGTTTGAAACCTCTCTCCTCTCTCTCTCTCGCACGCGCCATTCGCGAGCCGTTCTGTTCTGTTGACTGTAGTATGACTCAATTCCCCTTCTGGACAATGTAATTACTGTGATAGCTCCAATATATGTGTGGATGGGTGCCTGACCGGTGCCTGGAACGAAATTCGATCACGAGGGGTGTTAGTCTTACAACAGAGTGAACATAGCTCTATGATCGATTACAGTTACAGTGCACTTTCGCGATGACCTCCTCCTACTTCGTGACGAATTGTTTGATATTGAGGGGCCGGAAGTCAGCAGAAGTACACGGCATTTGGAGGTGAAGATGTCCAAAAAGCAAGAAGTGCCATCGAGAGGGCAAGGCTGGCAGGACGAACCAGCAGCTTTGGCTCTGGAGGCTTTCGATGCTCCGATCGTTTTGGGACTGGATCCGCATCATATGAGTTCTCCGTCCGGTATTCCAGGGCTCGCTACAGTTATAAGAACATTGCGAATCCTGGTTGGCGATCTGGGCAGCTCGAAGGCAACAAAAAGAGGTTTTACTGAGGAGAGCCTCCCAGAAAAAGCGACATGAACAGCACGGGCGTCGTCGGTTGTTGTCAAGGAATTTTGGATTGTGTTCGGTATTTGGTTGATCCATCAAATTCAGCATTCGAAACGCAATCGATGTAGCACAGAAGTACCGAGACCAAATGACACACATCGTCAATGATCCCTATGGGCCCTATTCAGGCGCAGGCGAGTTCGTCTGCCATTCCAACTCCCTACAGCTCCGATCACACGAAAGATGCAGTAGAGGGGCAGTGATTGAACACTCATTGATGTGACGGTGAGAAGGAATCCAGAGATGCGGTATTTAGACGTTGCAGGGAGAAGAAGAAAGCTGGTTCGGGGTGAGTGTGAAGATGGGGTATTACCAACTGATTTAGAAGGCAGACGGTCCCTTCAGGAATACGAAATTCCTTATCAGTACGGTACACCGTAAAGAATCGTATGGATGTTGGTATGGTAGGAAGCCTGGTCTCCAAACAGCCAGAGCTTGAGGCCAGGGTGCAGGTTGGACCAAATTTGCACAAAACGCTCCATAACTCGGG